>Ga0208898_1000081_pt1 | contig 116312 bp, 113 predicted proteins | sample VirMetDEL_Mar_4_FD_184513 | JGI IMG/M metagenome (GOLD analysis project Ga0208898, IMG submission 184513) | Aqueous microbial communities from the Delaware River and Bay under freshwater to marine salinity gradient to study organic matter... | ecosystem: Environmental > Aquatic > Marine >... | reverse complement strand
TTCTTGACGACCATAGAGCATTGGAACCACCTGATCCCATCCCGAACTCAGCAGTGAAACGATGCATCGCCGATGGTAGTGTGGGGTTTCCCCATGTGAGAGTAGGTCATCGTCAAGATTAAATTCCGAAACCCCATTTGCGAAAGCAGATGGGGTTTTGTTTTGGGCGGTCGGAAAGTGCGAAGAGGCGCCTCGGCAGGGTCTTCAGTGCTAAAGTCCATGCCCTCGATTTTGCTTTTCCCAAGGAAGCCGTTATGCCGGATGCGACGTCCCTCAGCGCTGGATTCATGGTGGTTCACGGCAACCGCTTGGACGAACTGCGCAGCCTGGTGGTGAGTTGGATGCGCCGTTATCCCCTGGCGCCTCTGGAAAACGAAATCGCCTTGGTACAAAGCAACGGCATTGCCCAGTGGCTCAAACTGGCCTTGGCTGAAGACCCGCAAGACGACGATATGGGAGGCTGCGGAATTGCCGCCGCCATTGATGTACAGCTCCCCGGCAGCTTCATGTGGCAGCTCTATCGCATGGTCCTGGGACGTGACGAAATCCCTCCAAAATCCCTGCTCGATAAAGCCCCGCTCACTTGGCGCCTGATGCGCCTGCTCCCGGAACTCATCGATCAACAGCACTTCGAGCCGTTGCAACGCTTCTTGACCCACGACTCCGACCTGCGCAAACGCTACCAACTGGCGGAACGACTGGCTGACCTGTTCGACCAATACCAGGTCTACCGCGCTGACTGGCTGGAAGACTGGGCTGCCGGCCGCCATCAATTGCGTAATGGTCGAGGCGAATCAAAGCCACTCAACCCTGCCAATTGTTGGCAAGCCGAGTTATGGCGCGCGCTGCTGTTGGACGTCGGTGAAGAGGGCATGGCCGAAAGCCGCGCCGGCGTGCACCAGCGCTTTATCGAACGTATCAATGCGCTTGAGCAAGCACCGAAGGGATTGCCTTCCCGGGTGATTGTCTTCGGGATTTCCTCCCTACCCGCCCAAGCGCTTGAGGCGCTGGCCGGCCTGGCCCGTTTCAGCCAAGTCCTGCTGTGCGTGCACAACCCGTGTCGCCACCATTGGTCCGACATCGTGGCCGACAAAGACCTGCTGCGTAACGAATACAAACGCCAGGCGCGTAAAGCCGGCATGCCCGTTACTATCGACCCACAAACCCTGCACCAACACGCCCATCCGCTGTTGGCCGCCTGGGGCAAACAAGGTCGCGACTACATCAGCCTGCTGGACAGTTACGACGATCCCAACAGCTACCGCGCCGCTTTTCGCGATGGTCGAATCGACCTGTTCAGCGACAGCGAACCCACCACACTGCTCAACCAGCTTCAGGACGATATCCTCGAACTGCGCCCGCTCAATGAGACTCGGGAACAATGGCCGGCTGTCGATCTGGAGCGTGATACATCCATCCGCTTCCACATTGCCCACAGTGCCCAACGCGAAGTAGAGATTCTCCACGACCAATTGCTCCAACGCTTCAGCGCCGACCCCACGCTTCGCCCAAGGGACATCATCGTCATGGTCCCCGACGTCGACAGCTATGCGCCGCATATTCGCGCGGTATTCGGGCAACTGGACAGAATCGATCCCCGCTTCATTCCCTTTACCCTCACCGATCAAGGCCAGCGCGGCCGCGATCCCCTGCTGATCGCCGTTGAACACTTGCTCAAACTCCCTGACAGCCGCTTCCCCGTCAGCGAGATTCTCGATCTGTTGGACGTCCCGGCCTTGCGCGAACGCTTCGCCATCAAGGAGCGCGATCTGCCCACGCTGCACCGCTGGATCGAAGGCGCTGGCATCCGTTGGGGCCTCAACGCCGAGCAACGTGCGGGGCTCGGTCTGCCGAGTGAACTGGAACAAAACAGCTGGCGATTCGGTCTTCGCCGTATGCTTCTAGGCTACGCCGTCGGCACCGGTGCAGCCTGCGAAGGCATTGAGCCTTACGACGAAATCGGCGGGCTTGATGCGGCCTTGATCGGCCCGCTGGTCGCTTTGCTCGATGCGCTCAGCGATGCCCATCAAGCGCTGTCACAACCCGCAGCACCCCACGAATGGGGCGAGCGTCTGCAACGCCTTATGCAACTCTTCTTCCTACCCAGCAGCGAGCACGACGACTATCTGTTGGGTCAGCTTGAGCAACTCAGGGAAACCTGGTTGGAAACCTGCGAGTCCGTTGGCCTGCAGGATGAGTTACCGCTTACCGTAGTCCGCGAAGCCTGGCTGGCCGGCCTGGATCAAGGCCGTCTGTCCCAGCGCTTCCTCGCCGGAGCTGTCAATTTTTGCACCCTGATGCCCATGCGCGCCATCCCCTTCAAACTCGTCTGCCTGCTCGGCATGAACGACGGCGACTACCCACGCGCCCAGCCACCGCTGGATTTCGACCTGATGGGCAGCGACTACCGTCCCGGCGACCGTTCGCGCCGTGAAGATGACCGTTACCTGCTGCTCGAAGCCCTGTTGTCCGCCCGCGACCAGCTCTATATCAGCTGGGTCGGCCGTAGCATCCGCGATAACAGCGAGCGCCCGGCCTCTGTACTCATCGGCCAACTGCGCGACCATATCGCCAGTGGCTGGCACAACGCACAAGAAACACCGCTACTGGACGCGATGACCCAGGAACACCCGCTCCAACCCTTCAGCGCCCGCTATTTCCACGAAGGTGATCCACTGTTCAGCTACGCCCGCGAATGGCAGTTACTCCACGAAGCTGTGGATAACGTCCCAAAAGAGGGTCAACTGGCGCAGCATCAACAGGAAGAACCCCTGAGTCTCGGCCAGTTGCAGGATTTCCTACGCAACCCGGTCAAACACTTCTTCAGCCAGCGTCTGAAAGTGTTCTTCGAAGCCGCCGAAGTACCCCTGGCCGATGAAGAGCCCTTCGTGCTTGACGCGCTGCAACGCTACAACCTGAGCGACAGCCTGTTGAACGCTGCGCTGTCCCAGCCCGAACACCTCGACCAGGCCCTCAACGCCCAGGCCCTGCGGCTGCAAGGCAGTGGCCTGTTGCCGATGGTTGGTTTCGGCGAGTGCCTGCGCAACGAACTCATTGAGCCCCTGCCCGACTTGTTGCAACGCTACCAGCAGTTGCTGGCGCTCTGGCCAACGCCACACACCGCTGCAGAACCGATCAGTTTCGAGCATCAAGGTATAGCGCTGGAAGGCTGGATCAGCGGCCTGCATCGACGCAGTGATGGCGGATTGCTGAGTGTCACCACCATCCCCAATAGCATCGGCTCGATCAAAACACGCAAATGGCATCGCCTGATTCGTCCTTGGGTCAATCATGTGGTGGCCTGCGCCTGCGGCCTGTCGTTGAGCACGGGGTTGGTGGCCAGCGACGATACGTTGCTACTGGCCCCGCTGGATAAGCCCATCGCCCGGGAAATCCTCGGCAACCTGCTGTTGGCCTGGCACAGCGGCATGAGAGAGCCGCTCCCGGTAGCCGTCAAGACCGCCTTCGCCTGGCTCAGCCAGACCGATCCGGTCAAAGCCCACGCCGCCGCGAGCAAAGCCTATGAAGGTGACGGCCTGACCACCGACGGCGAGCGTCGCGAAACCCCGGCGCTCACCCGACAGTTCCCCGATTACGCCGCCCTGGTCGCCAGCGAAGAGTTCGAAGGCTGGTGCGAAACCTTGTATCGACCGCTCATCAACGCCCCATGGCGATCACTCACAGGCGAGGAGGCCGGCCCATGAGCAGCAAACCCTTGGCCCTGGCCTTCCCGTTGAATGGCAGCCAGCTGATTGAAGCCAGCGCCGGCACCGGCAAAACCTTCACCATCTCCGCCTTGTACCTGCGTCTGGTCCTTGGCCACGGTGACAGTGAGTCCGGTTTTGGCCGTGAACTGCTGCCGCCGCAAATCCTCGTGGTGACCTTTACCGATGCCGCCACCAAAGAGCTGCGCGAACGCATCCGCATGCGTTTGGCCGAGGCCGCACGTTTCTTCCGCGAAGAGATTGAACAGCCCGACGCGCTGATCGCCGACCTGCGTGCGCAATACCTCCCCGAGCAATGGCCCGCCTGCGCCAACCGCCTGGACATCGCAGCCCAGTGGATGGATGAGGCGGCGGTTTCCACGATTCACAGTTGGTGCCAGCGCATGCTGCGCGAACACGCGTTCGACAGCGGCAGCCTGTTCACCCAGACCCTGGAAACCGACCACAGTGACCTGCTCGGCGAAGTGCTTCGCGATTATTGGCGACTGTTCTGCTACCCGATGCACGACGACGCCCTCAACTGGGTACGCAGCAACTGGGGCGGTCCGGCCGCGTTGATGCCACGCGTGCGCGCACTGTTCGGCAGCGAACGGCCGACGGATGAAACCCGCGAACCCGCCGAGTTGATCAACGCTTGCCTGCAAGAACGCCGTGAAGCGTTGATAAACATCAAGGCTCCCTGGCAACAATGGGCCGTCGAGTTGCGCGAAATCTGCCTGCAAGCCGTAGCCGCCAAAGCCGTCGACGGCCGCAAGATGCAAGCGCGTTACTTCGAGCCCTGGTTCGAAAAGATCAGCGCCTGGGCCGCTGACGAAACCCTGGAACAGCTGGATATTGGCACCGGCTTCACCCGCCTCACCCCCGACGGCATGGCCGAAGCCTGGAAGGGCGACCCGCCGCAACACCCCGGCATCGATGCCATGGCCGGCCTCAAGGCCGCCCTCGACGCGCTGCCAACCCCCGACGCCGCGGTGTTGCAACACGCTGCCGGTTGGGTGGGCAAGCGCTTTGAAGAAGAAAAACGCCGGCGTGCCGAAATGGGCTTCGACGACATGCTGATCCGCCTCAACGCCGCCCTGCAAACCGATGGCGGCGAGCGCCTGGCCAGTGTGATCCGCGAGCAGTTCCCGGTGGCCCTGATCGACGAATTCCAGGACACCGACCCGGTGCAATACAGCATCTTCGACAGCATTTACCGCATCGAAGAGAACCACCTCGACAGCGGCCTGTTCCTGATTGGCGACCCCAAGCAAGCCATCTACGCCTTCCGCGGCGCCGATATCTACACCTACCTGCGTGCGCGCAAATCCACGCTCGGCCGTCATCACACCCTGGGCACCAACTTCCGTTCCAGCCATGCGATGGTCGACGCGGTGAACCACGTGTTCCTGCGCGCGGAAACCGGCCGCGGCGCGTTCCTGTTCCGGGAGTCGAATGGCGACAACCCGGTGCCGTTCCACCCGGTGTTGTCCCAAGGCCGCAAGGAAAAACTGCAGGTCGACGGCCAAACGTTGCCGGCGCTGAACCTGTGGCACCTGCCCACCGACCAGCCGGTTTCCAACGCGGTATACCGCCAACAACTGGCCGGCGCCTGCGCCACTCGGATTGTCGAATTGCTCAACGGCGGCCAGCAGGGCACGGCCGGTTTCCTGCAAACGGATGACAGTTTCAAAGGTGTACTGCCGTCGGACATCGCCATCCTCGTGCGCGACGGCAAGGAAGCCCAGGCCGTGCGCGCCGAGTTGGCCGCCCGTGGCGTGCGTAGCGTGTACCTGTCCGACAAGGACTCTGTCTTCGCCGCCCAGGAAGCCCACGACCTGCTCGCCTGGCTCAAGGCCTGTGCCGAGCCGGACGTCGAGCGGCCGCTGCGGGCTGCCCTGGCTTGCGTCACCTTGAACCTGTCACTGCCGGAACTGGAGCGTCTGAACCAGGACGAACTGGCGTGGGAAAGCCGCGTGATGCAGTTCCGAGGCTACCGCACGATCTGGCGCACCCAAGGCGTGTTGCCGATGCTGCGTCGCCTGCTGCACGACTTCAAACTGCCGCAAACCCTGATCGCCCGCAGCGACGGCGAACGTGTGCTGACCAACCTGTTGCACCTCAGCGAGTTGTTGCAGCAAGCCGCGTCGGAACTGGACGGCGAACAGGCGTTGATCCGCCACCTGGCCGAACACCTGGCGTTGTCCGGCCAGGCCGGCGAAGAGCAAATCCTGCGCCTGGAAAGTGACGAGCAACTGGTCAAGGTGGTGACCATTCACAAATCCAAGGGCCTGGAGTACGACCTGGTCTTCCTGCCTTTCATCTGCTCGGCCAAGCCGGTCGACGGCAGTCGCCTGCCGCTGCATTACCACGATGAACACGGCAAATCCCACGTCAGCCTGCGCCCCACCGCCGAGTTGATCGCCCAGGCCGACGATGAGCGCCTGGCCGAAGACCTGCGTTTGTTCTACGTAGCCCTGACCCGCGCCAAACATGCCTGCTGGCTCGGCGTTGCCGACCTCAAGCGTGGCAACAGCAGCAGCTCGGTACTGCACCTGTCGGCGCTGGGTTACCTGCTCGGCGCCGGTGCGTCGTTGAGTGAATCCGCCGGCCTCGCGCGTTGGCTGTTGGATCTGCAGGACGGCTGCCCGGCCATCCACTACGCCCCAGTGCCCGACGCCCAGGACATCCTGTTCCACCCGCCGCGCAACACTGCCCACTTGCTCGCGCCCTTGTTACCTAAGCGCAAGGCCGCCGAGAACTGGTGGATCGCGTCCTACAGTGCCTTGCGCATTGGCGACAGCATGAGCGTCGCCCACCTTGAAGCGCCCGAAAGCCCACAGGCGCAAAAGCTGTTCGATGACGAACGCCTCGATCCCGACGCACCGCGTGAAGTGGCAGCGTCCGGCGCAGACATTCACCGTTTCCCACGCGGTCCGAACCCCGGCACCTTCCTTCACGGCCTGCTGGAGTGGGCCGGGGAAGAAGGCTTCAACGTGACCTCGCAAGCGATCGAACAAGCCGTAGGCGCGCGCTGCAATCGCCGCAACTGGGAAGGCTGGATCGTCACCCTCAGCGACTGGCTGGGCCATCTGCTGCACACGCCGCTGCCGGTGGATAACGACCAGGTCGCCCTGAGCAACCTGCAGCACTACCAGATTGAAATGGAGTTCTGGTTCGCCAGCCATAAAGTCGACGTGCTCGCCCTCGACAAGCTGGTGTGCCAGTACACCCACAACGGTGTGTCCCGCGTCGCCGCCGAAGCAGTGCTGCTCAACGGCATGTTCAAGGGTTTTATCGACCTTACCTTCGAACATGACGGCCGCTACTACGTGGCCGACTACAAATCCAACTGGCTCGGTCCCGACGATTCGGCCTACACCCAGGACGCCATGGAACAGTCGATCCTCGAACATCGGTACGACCTGCAATACGTGCTTTACCTGCTCGCCCTGCATCGCCAACTCAAGGCGCGCCTGCCGGACTATGACTACGACCGTCATGTCGGCGGCGCGCTGTACCTGTTCCTGCGCGGCACCCAGGCTGTCAGCCGAGGGGCGTTTTTCACCCGGCCGCCACGGGACCTGATCGAGGGCCTGGACCTGCTGTTCCAGGGCAAGCCCATCCCGCCCAAGGCTGAGCCTGCCTGGGAACAAGGAGTGTTGTTATGAGCCTGTCGCCGTTACCGCTTGAGGCGTTAGCGCCCTTGAGCCGCGCCGCCGACCTGGTGAGCCTGCTGGAGCGTTGGGTTGACCGGGGGTGGCTGCGGGCGTTGGACAAGGCGTTCGTAGGCTTCCTGCACGAGCTCGATCCACACGCCGACCCCTTGGTGCTACTGGCGGCGGCGCTGACCAGCCATCAACTCGGCCACGGCCATGTGTGCCTGGACCTGTTCGAAACCCTCAACGCGCCGGATTTTGCCCTGTCCCTGCCGCCCGAAGGCGACCTGCAAAGCGGCGCCATGCTGCTGCCGTCGCAGTTGCTCGACGGCCTTGATGGCGCCCGCTGGTGCCACGCCCTGGCCGCCAGCCCGTTGGTCGCCCTGGCGCTGGACGGCAGCGAATCGGCACACAGTCGTCCCTTGGTACTGTCGGGCAAACGCCTGTACCTGCGCCGTTACTGGACTTACGAACGACGTATCGACAGCGCCTTGCGCCTGCGTCTTGCCACCCAGGAAAGCGTCGCCGCCGATTTGCCCCAGCGCTTGAATGGCTTGTTTGACCAACCGGCGCCCGATGGCGTGATCGACTGGCAGAAACTCGCCTGCGCCCTGGCCACCCGCGGTGCATTCAGCATTGTCACCGGCGGCCCCGGCACCGGCAAGACCACCACCGTGGTACGCCTGCTCGCGCTGTTGCAGGCGCCGGCCGTTGAGTCCGGCAGCCCGCTGCGTATCCGCTTGGCCGCGCCGACCGGTAAAGCCGCGGCGCGCTTGACCGAATCCATCAGCCAGCAAGTGCTGTCGCTGACAGTGCCGCAAAGCGTGAAGGAAAAGATCCCGACCCAGGTCACCACGGTCCACCGCTTGCTGGGCAGTCGCCCGGGCACTCGGCACTTCCGCCATCACCTTGGCAACCCGTTGCCTCTGGATGTACTGGTGGTGGACGAAGCCTCGATGATCGACCTGGAAATGATGGCTAACCTGCTGGATGCGTTACCGCCCCATGCCCGCCTGGTGCTGCTGGGCGACAAAGACCAACTCGCCTCGGTGGAGGCCGGCGCCGTACTCGGTGATTTGTGCCGCGACGCCGAAGCCGGCTGGTACAGCCCTGACACCCGCCAATGGCTGCAAACCGTCAGCGGCGAAGACCTCAGCGCCAGTGGCCTGCACGAAGACCTCGATGGCAGCCATCCCTTGGCTCAGCAAGTGGTGATGCTGCGCTACTCGCGGCGTTTCGGCGAAGGCAGCGGCATCGGCCAACTGGCGCGCTGGGTCAACCAGCAAAACGCCGACGAGGCGCGCAAGCTGCTGGCCGCGCGCAGCCACAGCGACCTGTTCTGCGTCAGCCTCAAAGGCGAGCACGACCACGCCCTGGAGCGCCTGGTGCTGGACGGGCAGGGCGACGGCGCCCAGGGTTATCGCTATTACCTCAACCTGCTGCACAGCGCACGCCCCGCCGTCGACACCCCGCGCGATGACCTTGCCTGGACCCACTGGGCCCAGCAACTGCTGCAAGCCTTCGATGCGTTCCAACTGCTCTGCGCCGTGCGCAAGGGGCCTTGGGGTGTGGAAGGCCTGAACCTGCGCATCACGGCCGCCTTGCGCAAAGTGCGGCTGATCGAGGGGGATGAGCAATGGTACGAAGGCCGTCCGGTGTTGATGACGCGCAACGATTACGGCCTGGGCTTGATGAACGGCGATATCGGCATTGCCCTCAAACTGCCTGAAAGCGACGGCGGCCCCCAGGTGCTGCGGGTGGCTTTCCCACGTAACGATGGCCAGGGTGGCGTGCGCTTTGTCCTGCCCAGCCGTCTCAATGATGTGGAAACCGTGTACGCCATGACCGTGCACAAATCCCAGGGCTCGGAGTTCACCCACACCGCATTGATCCTGCCGGACGCGCTGAACCCGGTGCTCACCAAAGAGTTGATCTACACCGGCATCACCCGCGCCAAGCGCTGGTTCAGCCTGATCGAACCCCGGGGCGGGGTGTTTGAAGAGGCCGTGCGCCGCAAGGTCAAACGCTTGAGTGGGTTGATGCTGGAGTTGGGTCAGGAGTCAGAAATATCTGACGCTGTGCTATCGTTGCGGCATCACCCCGAAAACACCTGAGAGAATCGTTGCATGAACCTGGCTGTCTCGCCCACAGAGCTTAGTTCGAGCTGGAGACGCTTGCTGCTGGTGGCGATTCTATGCCTGCTGGCGCCCCGGGTATTTGCCGAGGCCCCAGGCCCGGCTGACCAGCGCGCCCAGGCGGTCACCCAGGTGGTACTCGGTATCCTCAGCTATGCCCGTTGGCCAGTAGAGCCTGCGCAACTGCGCCTGTGCATCGTCGGCCCGACCCAATACACCGACGACCTGATCAAAGGCACCATCCAGGCCACCGGCCGTCCGGTCGTGGTGCGGCGCCTGCTGGCCGACCATCCCGATATCGTCAACGCCTGCGACGCCGTGTACATCGGCAAACTCAGCAATGACGAACGCAGCCGCCTGTTTGCCTCGTTGATCGGCCACCCGGTGCTCAGCATCAGTGAAGGCGGCGACCAATGCACCGTGGGCAGCCTGTTCTGCCTGCGGGTGGGCGATGAGCAAGTGTCGTTTGAGGTCAACCTCGACTCGGTGGCGCGCAGCGGCGTGCGCATTCATCCCAGCGTGTTGCAACTGTCCCGGCGCCGGGCGCCCACCACATGAAAGCGGCGAACGTACGACCTACCCTGCGTTCCGTCATCGGCCGGGGGCACATGATCCTGGCGCTGGTGGCGGTGACGCTGGCCAGTGTCTCCCTGACCCTGCTCGGCGTGTTGGCGCTGCGGGTCTACGCCGAACACAACCTGCACCTGATCGCCCGTTCCATCAACTACACCGTGGAAGCGGCCGTGGTGTTCAACGACCGCAGCGCCGCCACCGAAGCCCTCAGCCTGATTGCCTCCACCGAAGAAGTCGCCCAGGCTGACGTGTTCGATAGCAGTGGCCGGCTGTTGGCGCACTGGGAACGCCCGGAAACCGGCATGCTCTCCCGGGTTGAACTGGCGCTGGCGCATACCCTGCTCGAACAGCCCATCAGCCAACCGATCCTCCACCAGGGGCGCACCATCGGCAGCATTCACCTGACCGGCCACGGCGGTAGCCTGCTGCGCTTCCTGCTCAGCGGCCTGGCGGGGATCCTGATCTGCACCGTCCTCAGTGCCTGGGTCGCCCTGCACTTGGCGCGGCGTCTGTTGCGCGGCATTACGGAGCCGCTGCAAAGCCTCGCCGCCGTGGCCCACGCCGCCCGCAGCGAGCGTGACTTCGACCGCCGCGTGCCGCCGGCCCGCATCGCCGAACTCGATAGCCTGGGCAGCGACTTCAATGCCCTGCTCGGCGAGATGGAAGCCTGGCAAAACCATCTGCAAAGCGAAAACGAAACCCTCGCCCACAAGGCCAACCACGACAGCCTTACCGGTCTGCCCAACCGCGCGTACTTCGAAGGCCGCCTGATTCGCGCGCTGCGCAGCGCCGCCAAGGCCAAGGAACAGGTGGCCGTGCTGTACCTCGACAGTGACCGGTTCAAAGAGATCAATGACAGCTTCGGCCATGCCGCCGGTGATGCCGTGCTGGTGGCCGTCGCCGAACGGGTGCGTGCGCAATTGCGTGAAGATGACCTGGTAGCGCGCCTGGGCGGTGACGAGTTCGCCATCCTGCTGGCGCCGCTGCACAAGGTCGAAGACGCCCAGCGCATCGCCGAAAAAATCATCGCCAGCATGGACATGCCGATTGCCGTGCCCGGCAGCACCCAGGTATTGACCTCCCTCAGTATCGGGATCGCCATCTACCCCGAACATGGCGTCACACCCGGCACCTTGCTCAATGCCGCTGATGCGGCGATGTACCAGGCCAAGCGTTTGTCCTCGGGGGGCCAGCAAACGGCGGAGCCGGAGAGCCCCGTCGTCAACGTTCAACACAGGAGTTGATTCCTTGTTCTCGACCGCGCGTTTTATGTTTATCACCCTGCTGGTGGCGCTGCTCGCCCTGGGCGGTTGCCAGACGGCGCCTTCCAAAGGCCTGACCCCGGCGCAAGTCGCCGTCCTCAAGCAACAGGGCTTCGAGCTTACCGATGACGGCTGGGCGTTCGGCCTGTCCGGCAAAGTGCTGTTTGGCAGTGACGTCGAAACCCTTAACCAACCCAGCACCGACATCGTCCAGCGCATCGGCAAGGCCCTGCTGGGTGTAGGCATCGAGCGCGTACGCGTCGATGGCCACACCGACGGCTCGGGCAAGGAAACCTACAACCAGCAACTGTCCCTGCGCCGCGCGAAAAGTGTGGCCACGGTGCTGCAGGGCGTGGGCATGAAAGAGGAAAACATTCAGTTGCGTGGTCTGGGCAGCAGTAAACCGGTGGCCGCCAACGACACGGCGGCAGGGCGTACCGAGAATCGGCGGGTGTCGATTGTGGTGATCGCGGACTGAGCCGGCAGTCCGATTTCAATCTGAAATCCAATCAAAATGTGGGAGAGGGCTTGCCACCTCCCACATTCGAACGGTGTTCGCTTAGTTGGCCGGAGATTCTCTGGGAGCCTCCTGCAATTTAAGGGGAATTGTCGTTGCTGGCCCTTAATCCGCAAACCGCATCTCCCTTGTCTCCCCCATCAACAACCCCTGGTTCTGCTCCGTCACCTCGCGGATGTAATCCCACAACAACGTAATCCGCTTCAACTTCCTCAGATCCTCCCGGCAATACATCCAAAACTGGCGAGTGATCGAAATCTGCTCCCCCAGCACCGGCAGCAACCGTGGATCCTGCGCCGCCAGAAAGCACGGCAAGATCGCCATCGACCGCCCTTGCTGCGCCGCCACGTACTGCGCAATCACGCTGGTACTGCGCAGGCTGGCGCTGGCGCCGGGCACGACGTTGGCCAGGTAAAGCAGCTCCGAACTGAAGGCCAGATCATCCACATAGCTGATAAACGGATGCTCGGCCAAATCGGCCGGGCGCTGGATAGGCGGGTGTTGGTCGAGGTATTCCTGGGTCGCGTACAGCTGCAGTTTGTAGTCGCACAGTTTGCAGCACACGTAAGGCCCGTGTTCCGGGCGTTCCAGGGCGATGACGATGTCGGCTTCGCGCTTGGACAGGCTGATGAAGTGGGGCAGGGGCAGGATGTCGACCGAGATGGCGGGGTAGGTGTCGACGAAGTGGCTCAACTGCGGGGTGACGAAGAAGCTGCCGAAGCCTTCGGTGCAGCCCATACGCACATGGCCGGACAGCGCCACGCCGGAGCCGGACACCTGTTCGCAGGCCATGTGCAGGGTGCTTTCGATGGACTCGGCGTAGCCCAGCAAACGCTGGCCTTCGGGGGTGAGGACGAAGCCGTTGGTCCGGGATTTTTCAAACAGCAGCGTACCGAGGGACACTTCCAATGAGCTGATGCGCCGCGACACGGTGGTGTAGTCCACCGCCAGGCGCTTGGCAGCGACGCTGGCCTTGCGGGTGCGGGCCACTTCGAGGAAAAACTTCAGGTCGTCCCAGTTCAGGGAGCCCAGTGATGTGATGTTTTTTTGCATATTGGACCGGCTTTTATGTGCGTTCTTATTAGAGATTTGCACATCTATACTCCAAAAACAGTCCGAACGCCTCATTCTTCAAGGCGATTCAAGCGCCTTGTCTCTGTATAAATATAAGAGTTGGAGACCACATGAACGCATCTGCCGATATTTCCGTGCAACAGGTCAAGTTGCTCATCAACGGTGAGTGGGTCGAGTCCAGGACCACCCATTGGCAAGACATCGTCAACCCGGCCACCCAGCAAGTGCTGGCCAAAGTCCCGTTCGCCACGGCCGATGAAGTCAATGCCGCCATCGACGCCGCCCATCAAGCCTTCCAGACCTGGAAGCTGACGCCGATCGGCGCGCGCATGCGCATCATGCTCAAGCTGCAAGCCCTGATCCGCGAACACTCCAAGCGTATCGCGGTGGTCCTGAGCGCCGAGCAGGGCAAGACCATTGCCGATGCCGAGGGCGATATTTTCCGTGGCCTGGAAGTGGTGGAGCACGCCTGCTCCATCGGCACCCTGCAAATGGGTGAGTTCGCCGAGAACGTCGCCGGCGGCGTCGATACCTACACCCTGCGCCAACCCATCGGCGTGTGTGCCGGCATTACCCCGTTCAACTTCCCGGCGATGATTCCGCTGTGGATGTTCCCCATGGCCATCGCCTGCGGTAACACCTTCGTTCTCAAGCCGTCCGAACAGGACCCACTGTCGACCCTGCTGCTGGTGGAGCTGGCGCTGGAAGCCGGCGTACCGGCGGGTGTGCTCAACGTGGTGCACGGCGGCAAGGATGTGGTGGATGCGCTGTGCACCCATAAAGACATCAAGGCGGTGTCCTTCGTCGGTTCGACTGCCGTCGGCACTCATGTCTACGACCTGGCCGGCAAGCACGGCAAGCGCGTGCAATCGATGATGGGCGCCAAGAACCACGCCGTGGTACTGCCGGATGCCAACCGTGAACACACCCTCAATGCCCTGGTCGGTGCCGGTTTCGGCGCGGCGGGCCAGCGTTGCATGGCCACCTCGGTGGTGGTGCTGGTGGGGGCGGCCAAGCAATGGCTGCCGGATCTGAAAGCGCTGGCGCAAAAGCTCAAGGTCAACGCCGGCAGCGAAGCGGGCACGGATGTCGGCCCGGTGATCTCCAAGCGCGCCAAGGCCCGTATCCTGGAGCTGATTGAAAGCGGCGTGAAAGAAGGCGCCAAGCTCGAGCTGGACGGCCGCGACATCAAGGTGCCGGGTTTCGAGCACGGTAACTTCGTCGGCCCGACCCTGTTCTCGGGCGTGACCACCGATATGCAGATCTACACCCAGGAAATCTTCGGCCCGGTGCTGGTGGTGCTGGAAGTCGACACCCTCGACCAGGCCATTGCGCTGGTCAACGCCAACCCGTTCGGTAACGGCACCGGCCTGTTCACCCAGAGCGGGGCGGCGGCGCGTAAATTCCAGAGCGAAATCGATGTGGGCCAGGTCGGTATCAACATCCCGATCCCGGTGCCGGTGCCGTTCTTCAGCTTCACCGGTTCCCGTGGCTCCAAGCTCGGCGACCTCGGCCCGTACGGCAAGCAAGTGGTGCAGTTCTACACCCAGACCAAGACCGTCACCAGCCGCTGGTTCGACGACGACACGGTCAACGATGGCGTCAACACCACCATCAACCTGCGCTGATTCGGGAGACGACCATGAAGATTGCATTTATCGGCTTGGGTAACATGGGCGCACCGATGGCCCGCAACCTGATCAAGGCCGGCCATGGGCTGAACCTGTTCGACCTGAACCAGACGGTGCTCAAGGAACTCGCCGAATTGGGCGGCAGCATCAGCGACTCGCCGCGTGACGCTGCCCAAGGCGCCGAGCTGGTGATCACCATGCTGCCCGCCGCCGCCCATGTGCGCAGTGTCTGGCTGAATGAAGACGGTGTACTGGCGGGGATCGGCAACGGCGTGCCCGCGGTGGATTGCAGCACCATCGACCCACAGACCGCGCGCGACGTCGCCGCTGCTGCCGCCAAGCAAGGCGTGGTGATGGCCGACGCACCGGTCTCCGGCGGCACCGGCGGGGCGCAGGCCGGGACCCTGACCTTCATGGTCGGCGCCACCCCGGAACTGTTCGCCACCCTGCAACCGGTGCTGGCACAGATGGGCCGCAACATCGTGCACTGCGGCGATGTGGGCACCGGGCAAATCGCCAAGATCTGTAACAACCTGCTGCTCGGCATCAGCATGGTCGGCGTCAGCGAAGCCATGGCCTTGGGCGACGCTCTGGGCATCGACACCCAGGTGCTGGCCGGGATCATCAACAGCTCCACCGGGCGCTGCTGGAGTTCCGACACCTATAACCCATGGCCGGGCGTGATCGAAACCGCGCCGTCGTCCCGTGGCTATACCGGCGGGTTCGGCGCCGATTTGATGCTCAAGGACCTGGGGCTGGCCACGGAAGCGGCACGCCAAGCCAAGCAACCGGTGATCCTCGGTGCGGTGGCCCAGCAGTTGTATCAATCGATGAGTCAGCGCGGCGAAGGGGGCAAGGACTTTTCGGCGATCATCAACAGCTATCGCAAACCCGAATAAACTGACGGTGGTGAGCGGGCTTGCCCCGCTCACCACAAAAAAGCAGTTCACTGGAAGAGGTGGCTCAAGCAAACACAAAATACTTACGTACCGTCTCGACCACTTCCCACGTCCCCTTCATCCCTGGCTCCACCACAAAGATATCCCCAGCCCGCAAGTGAATCGGTTCCATCCCCTCAGGCGTGATCACGCAGTAGCCTTCCTGGAAATGGCAGTATTCCCATTTCACGTATTCGACATACCACTTGCCCGGCGTGCAGATCCAGGTGCCCATGATCTTGCTGCCGTCTTCGCTGGTGTAGGCGTTGAGGTTGACGGTGTGCGGGTCGCCTTCGAGCTTTTCCCATTTGCAGGCATCCAGGACCGGCAGGGGGTGGGTGTCGCGCAGTACGGTGATGGGCTTGGACATGATGACTCCGAGGCAGGGAATGGAAAGATGCACCCTAAGGCCTGGGACGTTGCGCCAGTGGTCTGAACTCGACATCGGGATGCCCAGAAGCGCAGGCGAACACGATTGTCGGGGCATCGCGAATCAGTGTGGGAGGGGGCTTGCCCCCGATGGCGCCAGGTCAGCCGACACTTTTGAGCGTGAATCCGTCGTTTCCTCGCAGTAAGTGCGAAAGAAGTCACTCGCGGCGCACGAATTCGCAAGAAAATTCACGTCTGGCCCTCGTATCATTCACCCCAGTAACCGCCGAGAGCCTTCAAATGACCTCAATAAAAACGTGGTGGGACATCAGCCCGCCCTTGAGCACGGCAACCCCGACCTGGCCGGGCGATACGCCGTTCCAGGAAGAGCGTGTGTGGCAGTTCGGCCCGGAGTGCCCGGTGAATGTCGGGCGCATCACCCTGTCGCCGCACACCGGCGCCCATGTGGATGCGCCGCTGCATTACAGCGTCGACGGAGCGCCGATTGGCGAGGTGTCGCTGGAGGTGTACATGGGCCCGTGCCGGGTGCTGCATTGCCTGGACAGCGGCGCGCTGGTCCAGCCCCATCAGTTGGACGGGCGTGTGGATAACCTGCCGGAGCGCGTGCTGTTGCGTACTTATCCACAAGCACCGCTGACCGAATGGGATGCGAACTTCACCGCCATCGCCCCGCAGACCATTGAACTGCTGGCCAGCCTGGGTGTGCGCCTGATCGGGATCGACACGCCCTCCCTGGACCCGCAACAGTCCAAGACCATGGATGCCCACAACGCCGTGGCGCGGCATGGCATGGCGATTCTCGAAGGCATCGTGCTCGACGACGTACCGGAGGGCGACTACGAACTGATCGCCCTGCCGCTGCGTTTCGCCAACCTGGACGCCAGCCCGGTCCGTGCCATTCTCCGCCCGCTCAAGGAGCCCACGCGATGAGCCAATGTCCTTTCTCTGCCGACTACCAGCCACCGGAAGAATGGCATAACGCCGAACTGAATTTTTCCGAGTCCATGAGCTACGGCGACTACCTGGACCTGGGCAAAGTGCTCAGCGCCCAGCACCCGCTGTCGCCGGACCATAACGAAATGCTCTTCATCATCCAGCACCAGACCTCCGAGCTGTGGATGAAGTTGATGCTCCACGAACTCAAGGCCGCCCGCGAACACGTGCGCCTGGGCGAGTTGCCGCCGGCATTCAAGATGCTGGCGCGGGTGTCGCGAATCTTCGATCAACTGGTGCACGCCTGGGCTGTGCTGGCGACCATGACGCCGTCGGAATACAAGGCGATTCGCCCGTTCCTGGGGCAGTCCTCCGGGTTCCAGTCGTTCCAGTACCGCGAGATCGAATTTATCCTCGGCAACAAGAGCCCGGCGCTGTTGCGCCCCCATGCCCATCGGCCCGAGTTGTTGCAGGCGTTGCAGGTGGCGATTGCCACGCCGTCGCTGTATGACGAGGCGATCAACCTGATGGTCAAGGCGGGGCTGGCGATTGACCCCAAGCGTGCCGAGCGCGACCCGACGGCGGCGACCGTGCACGATGAGTCGGTGGAGGCGGCGTGGCGCGAGGTGTATCGCGATCCGAGCCGGTATTGGGACTTGTACCAGTTGGCCGAGAAGTTTATCGACCTGGAGGATTCGTTCCGCCAATGGCGCTTCCGGCATGTGACCACAGTGGAGCGGATTATCGGCTTCCAGCCCGGCACCGGCGGCACCGAGGGCGTGGGTTACCTGCGCAAGATGCTCGACACCGTGCTGTTCCCCGAGCTGTGGCGAGTGCGCTCCACGCTGTAAACGCAATCAAATGTGGGAGGGGGCTTGCCCCCGATGGCGGAGGGTCAGTGGACACATAAGTGACTGACACACTGCTATCGGGGGCAAGCCCCCTCCCACATGGATATTACTGCGCAGCGGCAACCGCTTTCGTCTTACTCACTCGCAACCGGTAGGCCACATAGATAACCCCCACCCAAACCGGCATCGCATACACCGACTCGCGAATCCCCGGGATCGCCAGCATCACGCTGATGATCATCAGCATGAACGCCAGGCACAGGTAGTTGCTGAACGGGAACCAGAAGGTCTTGAACGACGGCGTCACGCCTTGCTCGCCCATGGCCTTGCGGAACTTGATATGGGTGATGCTGATCAGCGCCCAGTTGATCATCAGCGAGGCAACCACCAGCGCGAACAGCAGCTCCAGGGCACTTTGCGGTGCCACGTAGTTGACCACCACGCACAGCATCGTCACCAGCGCCGAGATCGCCAGGGCCCGCAGCGGTACGCCTTGCTTGTTGAGCTTCATCAGCGCTTTCGGCGCATCGCCTTGCTCGGCCAGGCCGAACAGCATGCGGCTGTTGCAGTACACGCCGCTGTTGTACACCGACAGCGCCGCGGTCAGCACCACGAAGTTGAGGATGTGGGCGGCGGTGTCGTTGCCGATCAGCGAGAAGATCTGCACAAACGGGCTGCCGCTGTAGGCATCGCCCGACGCGCCGAGGGTTTGCAGCAGTTGATCCCATGGGTACAGCGACAGCAGCACGGTCAATGCGCCGACGTAGAAAATCAGGATCCGGTACACCACCTGGTTGATCGCCTTGGGGATCACCTTGCGTGGCTCGCTGGCCTCGGCAGCGGTGATACCCACCAGCTCCAGGCCGCCGAACGAGAACATGATGAAGGCCATGGACATCAACAGCCCCATGCCGCCATTCGGGAAGAATCCGCCGTGGCTCCACAGGTTGCTGACCGACGCTTGCGGGCCGCCGGTGCCGCTGAACAGCAGGTAGCAGCCGAGCACGATCATGCCGACAATCGCCACCACCTTGATGATCGCAAACCAGAACTCGGCTTCACCGAAGAACTTCACGTTAAGAGTGTTGATCAGGTTCACCGCGACAAAGAACACCAGGGCGCTGACCCAGGTCGGGATCTGCGGCCACCAGAACTGGATGTACTTGCCCACCGCAGTCAGCTCGGCCATGCCCACCAGCACGTAGAGCACCCAGTAGTTCCAGCCGGCCAGGAAGCCCGCGTAACCGCCCCAGTATTTGTGCGCGAAGTGGCTGAACGAGCCGGCCACCGGTTCTTCGACGATCATCTCGCCGAGCTGGCGCATGATCAGGAACGCGATGAAACCGGCGATCGCGTAGCCCAGGATCATCGACGGCCCCGCCGACTTGAGTACCCCGGCCGAACCGAGGAACAGCCCCGTGCCTATCGCCCCGCCCAAGGCGATCAACTGAATATGCCGGTTCTTCAGGCCACGCTTGAGGCCTGCCGGGTTAACCATGTCATCCGCCATTAACGTTCCCTTCTACTTGTTTTTCTCGGGGTAGAACCCCTCAGAAGTGCTGAGGAGTCAGATATTACTCTGGGTAAACTTTTCGTAATACAGCTGAACGCCATCAAGTGCCTGATCCGCCAGCCATTGTTGGATGGATTCGACCATTGGCGGAGGGCCGCACACGTACATATCCGCCAATCCGTCGCGCAATTCGGCCAGGTCGAAATGCTCGGTGAGGTAGCCGCGCTTGCCGGGCCATTCAGGCGCCGGTGCGCTCAGCACTTCGGTGTAGCGAAAACCGCGGATTGTCGAGGCGTATTGATGGATACGCTGCGCTTCACATAAGTCCTCGGCCCCGCGCACGCCGTAGTACAGGAGCACCGGCTGATCACAGCCCGTGGCGGCCAGTTCATCGAGCATGCCCAGTAACGCCGACAGTCCGGTGCCGCCGGCCACCAGCACCAGCGGTTTGCTGACATGGCGCAGGTAGAACGCACCCAGCGGCGCCTCCATCAGCAACCCATCGCCGACGTGGCAACGTTCCCGCAGGTAATTGCTCATCACCCCATCCGGCAGCAGGCGGATCAGGAATTGCAGCTGGTTGCCCGGCAGGTTGGCGAACGAGTAGGCACGCCAACAGTCGGTGCCGGGCACCGAGAGGCGCGCATATTGGCCCGGCAGGAAATCCAGCGCCGCGTCCAACCGCACGGTCAAGATCGCCGTACTGGCCGACACCTGCTGCACCTCGCTTACCGTGCCACGCACCTGCACCGGCCCCGGCGCATTGCACAGGCTCGAATCGAAGTCGAAGTAGAACGCCGCGTCGGACTTCACCCGGGTCTGGCAACTAAGCATCTTGCGCTGTTGCAGGTCGAGGCTGGAGAGGGCTTCCTCGTCCACATAGTCCTGGGTGTAGTCACCTGACTCACACCGGCCCTGGCAGGTGCCGCATACGCCTTCGCGGCAGTCCAGGGGGATCTTGATGCCATTGCGCAGTGCCGCATCCAACAGGATTTCATTTGCGCCCACCGGGAAAAACAGGGTCTTGCCGTCGGCAAAACTGAAGGCCACTTTGTGATTCATTCACGGAAACTCCACGCGTGTAGGGCTGGCACATCACCTGTGGTGAGGGAGCAAGCTCCCTCGCCACAAGATGTGATGTGCTTCAAAGGTGATAGAAATCCAGCACCGAATTGATGGTGTCGTTAAGCAGCAGCGCATGCTTGCGAGTGATCAGCCAACTGTCGCCATGGGGCTTGAGGCGATAGGTGGCATGCCCGTAGAACTGCTCCGATGTGGCCAGCCGATAGAACAGCGTGTGCCAGTTCAACCGGACCTCCAGCGTGCCGTCCGCCTGCTCGGCAATGCGTACGTTGTTGATCAGGTGCAAGGTGCGCGGCATCGGTGTAGCGGATGCTGCCTTGCCGGTGCGCAGGCGAAACACGCGGTCTTCCAGGCCCGAACGATTGGCGTAGTAGATCAGCGACATCTCGCGCTTGGGGTCGCGGGTGTAGACGTGCTCCGAGTCCCATTGCGGCAGGTGGAATTCGCTGTGCGGGTCGAACAATTGCACATAGGCGTCCCAGTCCTGGGCGTCGCACAGCTCGGACTTGCGGTAGAAAAACTGCTCGATCCGGTACTGCAATGGCGCATTCATCACTTCACCTCCCGCAGTGTCAGCGCTTGTTGGTCCAGACCCTTGAGCAGGAACTGCTGCCAGTTGCGGTGCTGGTTGACGTACAGGCCTTCATGGGTGAACTCGGTGCCGGTCATGGCCGGTTGAATGCCGATGGCTTCGCTGTTCGGCGTCGGCCCGGTTTCCCAGCGATGGCTGCCGCGTGAAATATCGCTCCAGCGTTCCAGGCGGCCCTGGAAACCACGTTGGGCTTCGCGGAACTCCACCAGGTCGTCCGGTGTGCCCATGCCCGAGACGTTGAAGAAGTCCTCGAACTGGCGAATACGGTTTTCGCGGTCGGCATCGGATTCGCCTTTCACCCCCAGGCACTGGCTGATGATCTCGGTCTTGTTCCACGCCACCGGGCGGATGATGCGCAGCTGCGAGCTGATCTGGTCGAGGAAGAACAGGCTCGGGTAGATATTCAGGTTGCGCAGGCGGTGCATCATCCACTCGGCCTTCTGCTGGCCGTGCTCTTGCACCAGGCGCGGCATGATGGTGGCGTAGCCGGAGCGCACGCTGGGGTTGGGCATGTCGCTGAACAGCACGCTGTGGCCATTGTTGAAGGCGAACCAGCCGTCATCGGTGTTGGCGTCGCCGGCGCCGAGCTTGCTGTAGTCCAGGGTGCTGGCGGACCCGCTGCCGTTCTCGGTATTCACCTGCTGGCGATGCTGCACCGTGGCCACGTAGTTGTAGTGCACGGTGCTGACGTGATACCCGTCCAGGCCGTTTTCGTTTTGCAGTTTCCAGTTGCCGTCGTAGGTGTAGGCCGACTTGCCCGGCAGCACCTCCAACTCACCGGTGGCCGACTGCGCGACCATCATGTCGAAGAACACTTTGGCATCGCCGAGGAAGTCGTCCAGGCTGTCACGGCCATTCACGTCCAGGCTGATGAAGACAAAACCCTTGTAGCTCTCGATGCGGGCCTTTTTCAGGCCGCGTGTTGCCTTGTCGAAACTTTCCGGATATTCCCCCGGCGCCTTGACCTTCACCAGCCGGCCATCGCTCTTGTAGCACCAGGCGTGGAACGGACAGGTGAAGGTGGACTGGTTGCCTTTGCCGACCCGGGTGAGGGTGGTGCCGCGATGCTGGCAGGCGTTGACCAGCGCATTGAGCCGGCCCTCGCCATCACGGGTAATGATCATCGGCTGGCGCCCGGCGCGCATCGTCACGAAGTCGTGGTTATTGGCCAGTTCGCTTTCATGGCAGGCGTAGATCCAGTTCTTCTCGAAGATCAGCTCCATCTCAAGATCGAACAGTTCCGGCTCGGTGAACATGTCGCGGGCGATGCGGAACACGGCGTCTGCCGGGCGAAAATCCAGGCAGCTCTCGATAAAGCTTTTCCATTGCTCGACGCTTCTTGCACCACTCATGGGAGGCACCTTTTGATAATGGCTGAACAGGTGAGCCATTAGGAGGCTGCGACAAGGTGGCGGGCTATCCGCTTAATGGGGGAAGGTGGGCCGCAAAGTTGGGCAGCAAATACCCACGGCGGTGCGGGGCGGTGACGCAACGCGCCACTGTCCGGTGCGGCCAGGGGCGGCAAAACCTGTGGTTTATCCACATAGTCGGCCGTTGCTATCCACTCGGTTGCAATCGGGTCGGCGTGGCGTAGAACTTGCTGTGGAACCACAACGACGCGCCGCCAGAGCGCGCAACCGCCTGACCGCCGTGGGTGCACACTGATGAATAGTCCTACACGCGATATCCATGTCCAACGCTTCGACCTCGAAGGCGCCCGCAGCTGGATGTCCGGCATTTGCGGACCGCACCGCCTGGTGACGAGCACGCCCGAGCGCCTGCGCTTTCATCACAGTGCCAACGTGTTCAAGTCCCGCGCCACCACCCTGGGGGTGATCGAGTACGGCACCGACGTGACCATCGATATCGAAGACGCCGAGCACTTCAGCAGCTACAGCCTCACGCTGCCGTTGGTGGGGGAGCAGGAGCTGAGCAAGAACGGCCAACGCCTGAGTTCCAACCGCGACCAGGGCGTGATCATCGCGCCCAACGAGCATCAGGTGCTGGCGATTTCCGGTGACTGCCGCAAGTTGCAAGTGGTGATCACGCGGGCGGCGATGAGCGAGTCGCTGGAGGGCTTGCTGCAACGGCCGATCGAGGCGCCGCTGCAATTTGAACCGGTGATGGATGCGGTGGAGGGGGCGTCGGCGTCGTGGTGGCGCATGGCGCGCTACTTCATCGCGGAGCTGGAGTGCCGTAGCGAATTGTATGAACAGGCGGCGTTCACCCGTGACCTGGAAAGCTCATTGATCAAGGGCCTGATCCTCGCCCAGCCGAACAACTACTCGGAAGAACTGCGCGATGTATTGGGGGTGAAACTGCCCCATTACCTGATCCGTGCGCGCCAGTACATTCACGACAACGCCCGCGAGGCGCTGCACCTGGAAGACCTGGAAACCGCTGCCGGGGTGTCGCGGTTCAAGCTGTTCGATGCGTTTCGCAAGTACTTTGCCCTGTCACCCATGGCCTACCTGAAGAAGCACCGGCTGAGTGCGGTGCGCCAGGAAATCCTCGAGCATGGATCGATCCGTACCATCTCCGAGATCGCCTTCGGCTGGGGCTTTACCCACCTGGGGCGGTTCTCGGCGGAGTATCGAAAACTGTTCGATGAATCCCCCAGCCAGACGCTGCAACGCATGCGTATGCGCAGTACTTGAACCTGATGAAGATCAACCAGTGGGAGGGGCGGTGCCTGGGCGATTTCAGATCAGTTCTTCAACCAACTGCAGGCAATGACTGAGCCCCGGCGACTGATCATTCACCCGTCGGCTGAGAATGATCGGCGAGGTCGCCGTCGCTTCCACAACCGGCGTGTAGCCGATATCCGCGCGATGCAGCACCTGCACCGACGCCGGCACCAGTGTCACGCCCATGCCCGCACCGACCAGGCCGATGGCGGTCTGCAGTTCGTTGGTCCACTGCGCCACCTTGAGGCTCAGGCCGTGGGCGTCGAACAGTGCGATCACATGGTCGGCATAGCTGGGGCGCGGGTTGCCGGGGTAGAGCACAAACGGCTCGGCGGCCAGTTGGGCGAGGGTCGCGGGTGCATCGAGCAATGGGTGGCCGGCGGGCAGCACGGCGACCAACCGATCCTCCACCAGTACGCGCTGGACGATGGCTGGGTCGTCGATACGAATGCGCCCGAAGCCCACGTCGATACGTCCGGCCTTGAGCGCTTCGACCTGCTGCAAGGTGGTCATCTCCGACAACCCCAACTCCAGTTCCAACGCCTCATGGCTGCGCAACCGCCGGATCAATTCCGGCAGCACGCCATACAAGGTCGACGGCGCAAAGCCGATGCCCAGCCAGGTCTTCTCGCCCTGGCCGATGCGGCGGGTGTTGTCGCAGACCGTGGCCAATTGTTCGAGCAACACATTGGCGTGCTCATAGAAAAACCGCCCGGCCTCGGTCAGCCGCAGCGGTCGGCCACGCTCCAGCAGGATCACGCCCAATTCCTCTTCCAATTGCTGGATCTGCCGGCTCAACGGCGGCTGGGCGATGTGCAGGTGTTCGGCAGCACGGGTGAAGTTGAGGGTCTGCCCCAGCACCTGGAAGTAGCGCAGATGACGCAGTTCCATAACGGCTCCTTTCATACCTTGAGGGTATTGATCGAGACCAATTCTATATTGGAAGCCAGGAAGAATGCGGCACAGAATCGACGTAAATCTATAAAGAACCCAGCGGGTATTGCTATGCCGATTTGCGCCATCGAGTCGATCGAGACCATTATCGTCGACCTTCCCACCCTTCGCCCGCACAAGCTGGCGATGCACACCCTGCAAAACCAGACCCTGGTGATCATCCGCGTGCGCTGCGCCGACGGCATCGAAGGCATCGGTGAATCCACCACCATCGGCGGCCTGAGCTACGGCAACGAGAGCCCCGAGAGCATCAAGGTCAACATCGACCGTCACTTCGCGCCACTGCTGATTGGCCAGGACGCCAGCAATATCAACGCGGCCATGTTGCGCCTGGAGCGCAGCATTCGCGGCAACACCTTTGCCAAATCCGGTATCGAAAGCGCCTTGCTCGACGCCCTCGGCAAGCGCCTGAACCTGCCGGTCAGCGAACTGCTCGGTGGGCGTGTGCGCGATGCACTGCCGGTGGCCTGGACCCTCGCCAGCGGCAATACCGCCCAGGACATTGCCGAGGCCGAAAAGATGCTCGACCTGCGCCGCCACCGCATCTTCAAATTGAAGATCGGTGCCGGTGAAGTGGGCGAGGACCTGGCCCATGTCATCGCGATCAAACAGGCCCTGGGCGAACGTGCCAGCGTGCGCGTCGACGTCAACCAGGCCTGGGACGAAGCCGTGGCCCTGCGGGCGTGCAAGGTGCTCGGCGACCACGGCATCGACCTGATCGAACAGCCGATCTCGCGTAACAACCGTGGCGGCATGGCCCGGCTCAACCTGTCGAGCCCGGCGCCGATCATGGCCGACGAATCCATCGAGTGTGTCGAAGAGGCCTTCAACCTGGCCCGTGAAGGCGCGGCCTCGGTGTTCGCCCTGAAGATCGCCAAGAACGGCGGCCCCCGCGCGGTATTGCGCACCGCCGCGATTGCCGAGGCCGCCGGTATCGGCCTGTACGGCGGCACCATGCTGGAAGGGGGGATCGGCACCCTGGCGTCGGCGCATGCCTTCCTCACGCTGAACAGGCTGGCATGGGGTACCGAGTTGTTCGGCCCGCTGTTGCTGACCGAAGACATTCTTGCCGAGCCGCCGCTGTACCGCGATTTCCAGCTGCATGTCTCCCACTTGCCGGGCCTGGGCCTGGCCATCGATGAGGAGCGCCTGGCGTTCTTCCGTCGTGACGAACACTAAGAGGCGCCGCCCATGTTGTTCCACGTAAAAATGACCGTGAACCTGCCCGTCGACATGCACCCCGAGCGCGCCGCCAGCCTCAAGGCCGACGAAAAGGCCTTTGCCCAGCGTCTGCAGCACCAGGGCAAATGGCGCCACTTATGGCGCATCGCCGGGCTCTACGCCAACTACAGCGTGTTCGACGTCGACAGCGTGCAAGAGCTGCATGACCTGCTGATGCAACTGCCGCTTTACCCCTACATGGCCATCGAAGTGAATGCCCTGTGCCGGCACCCTTCGTCGATCCATGAAGACGACCGCTAGGCCGGTTTTCACCCTGATAACTACAAGATGAGGAACGCACCATGTCCATCCGACTGTCCCAGACTGCCCACGCCCAACGGTTTCTCGAAGAAGCCAGCGGCAACCTCACTGACGGCGGCAACCCGCGCGCCAAGGCGCTGATCTACCGGATCTTGCGCGATACGGTAAACATCATCGAAGACCTGGACGTGACCCCGGAAGAGTTCTGGAAGGCGGTCAACTACCTCAACGAACTGGGCAAGCACCAGGAGGCCGGACTGCTCGCCGCCGGGCTCGGCCTGGAGCATTACCTGGATATGCTGATGGACGCCGCCGACGAGGAAGCCGGTAAATCCGGTGGTACCCCGCGCACCATCGAAGGCCCGCTGTATGTGGCCGGCGCGCCGCTGTCGAAGTACGAGGCGCGGCTGGACGATGGCAAGGACGACGCGGTGCCGCTGTTTATGCGCGGGCAGGTGCGCGACACCGACGGCAAGCCGTTGGCCGGGGCGATTGTCGATGTGTGGCAGGCCAATACCGGCGGTACGTATTCGTGGTTCGACCCGACGCAATCCGAATTCAACCTGCGTCGGCGTATCGAGACCGACGCCCAGGGCAACTACCGCTTTCGCAGCATCGTGCCGTCGGGCTACGGCTGCCCGCCGACCGGGCCGACCCAGCAGTTGCTCGATCAACTGGGGCGCCACGGGCAGCGCCCGGCGCATATCCACTTCTTTATCTCGGCGCCGGGGCATCGGCACCTGACCACCCAGATCAACCTGTCGGATGACCCGTACCTGCACGATGATTTTGCCTACGCGACGCGGGATGAGTTGATTGCCGAGATTCGCTTTAGTGACGATCAGCAACTGGCGCGGGAGTTTGGCGTGGAAGGGCGGTTTGCGCAGATTGATTTTGACTTTGAGTTGCAAACCGCCGCAGCGCCGGTAGAGCAAAAACGCATGCAGCGGGTTCGCGCCCTCGAAGACTAAATGCGGTCAAAAATGTGGGAGGGGGCTTGCCCCCCACATTTTACCGATGGCGCTGCTCCTATTTGCGTACCACCAGATCAAGCACCTCATCCCGATCCTTGATCTTCTGCAGCACAATCTCCGAGCGGATATCCATCACCCCCGCCGTGCGGTTCAGGTGGTTCACGATAAAGTCCGAAAAGTGCTTGAGGTTGCGTGCCTGCACCCGCAGCACATAGTTGCTGGCGCCGGTGATCACGTAGGCGCTGGCCACTTCCGGCCAGCCTTGCACCTTCTTGATAAACGTCTCATGCCAATCCTCCACATCCTGGCGCAATGACAGGTGGACGATGGCCTCCAGTTCAATCCCCAACTGCTCGGCATTCAACACCGCACGGTAGCCGCTGATAATCCCTTCGCTCTCCAGCAGGCGTAGACGACGCAGGCAGGCAGAGGGCGACAACGCGACTTTTTCCGCCAGTTCCTGGTTGCTGATACGGCCATCCTGTTGCAGGAAATGCAGGAGGCGCAGGTCGGTGGCGTCAAGGATCATGGTTAGAATAAATCCGCGTATTTAGGGGTTAAATTCGAATTTCCTACAGCTTAATTAGCCTGTTACCCACCACTTTGCACGAAAATTCTTTAAATCTTCGTTCATTATTTGCTGCATCCTCACTGACAAAAACCAGGACAGCCCATGACCCCTCGCAGCCATTGCCAAGCCCTCGACACCCAGGACCCGCTGGCGCCGCTACGTCAGCAGTTCGCCTTGCCGCAGGACGTTATCTACCTGGACGGCAACTCCCTCGGTGCGCGTCCGGTGGCGGCGTTGGCGCGGGCGCAGGCGGTCATCGCGCAAGAGTGGGGCAATGGCTTGATCCGCAGTTGGAACAGCGCCGGCTGGGCCGACTTGTCCCAGCGCCTGGGCAACCGCCTGGCGCCGCTGATCGGGGCGCGGGACGCAGAGGTGGTGATCACCGATACCACCTCGATCAACCTGTTCAAGGTGCTCAGCGCCGCCTTGAGCGTGCAGCGCCAACGTGAGCCGGCGCGCAAGGTGATCGTCAGCGAAGCGAGCAACTTCCCCACCGATTTGTACATCGCCCAGGGCCTCGCCGAGTTGCTGCAACAGGGCTATTCCCTGCGCCTGGTCAACAGCCCGGATGAACTGCCCCGGGCCATCGACGGCGACGTGGCGGTGGTGATGCTCACCCACGTCAACTACAAGACCGGCTACATGTACGACATGCAGGCGCTCACCGCCTTGAGCCATGAATGCGGCGCGCTGAGCATCTGGGACCTGGCGCATTCGGCCGGCGCGGTGCCCATCGACCTGCACGGGGCCGGTGCTGACTATGCGATTGGCTGCACTTACAAATACCTCAACGGCGGCCCCGGTTCCCAGGCGTTCGTGTGGGTCAACCCGGCGTTGGTGGACCTGGTGCACCAGCCGCTGTCGGGCTGGTTCGGGCATACCCGGCAGTTCGCCATGGAATCCAGCTATGCGCCGAGCGCTGGCATCGCCCGCTACCTGTGCGGCACCCAGCCGATCACGTCGCTGGCGATGGTGGAATGCGGCCTGGAAGTTTTTGAACAGACCGACATGGCCCGCCTGCGCAGCAAATCCCTGGCGCTGACCGACCTGTTTATCGAGTTGGTCGAAAGCCGCTGCGCCGCCCACAACCTTGTGCTCATCACGCCGCGTGAACACGCTCGGCGTGGCAGCCATGTGAGCTTCGAACACCCGGAAGGCTATGCGGTGATCCAGGCCCTGATCGCACGTGGCGTGATCGGTGATTACCGCGAGCCGCGCATCATGCGTTTTGGGTTTACGCCGCTGTACACCAGCTTCAGCGAGGTGTGGGACGCGGTGGAAATCCTCGGTGAGATTCTCGACAACTGCACCTGGGACCAACCGCAATTCAAGGTCCGACATAGCGTTACCTGAATAAACGCCGGAGAAAATGTGGGAGGGGGCTTGCCCCCGATGGCGGTGTGTCAGTTACTTAAATTTTTGCTGATCCACCGCTATCGGGGGCAAGCCCCCTCCCACAGGGGATCTGTGACAACGGTTAGACAGTACAACCACAATAATAAAGGGGCACACCACGTGAGCACACCCGACCACGGCTTTGCCGAGATCACCCACCGCGAACTGGGCCTGAGGCGCCAGCTCACTTCCGGCCAGATGAGCATGATCGCCATCGGTGGCGCCATCGGCACCGGGCTGTTCATGGGCAGCGCCTATGCCATCGGCTACGCCGGGCCCAGCGTGCTGGTGAGCTACGCGATCGGCGCGTTGATCACCTTGCTGCTGATGGGCTGCCTGGCCGAGATGACGGTGGCCCATTCCACCTCGGGCTCTTTCGGCGCCTATGCCGAGTTCTACATCAGCCCGCTGGCCGGGTTTCTGGTGCGTTATGCCTACTGGGCGGCGATTGTGCTGGCGGTGGGGGCCGAGGTCACGGCGGTGGCGATGTACATGAAGTACTGGTTCGCCCACGTGCCGGAATGGGTGTGGATCGTGTCGTTTTCCAGCGTGCTGATCCTGCTCAACGCCATCAGCGTCAAGACTTTCGGCAACTTCGAATACTGGTTTTCGACGATCAAGATCAGCGCCATCGTCGGCTTCATCATCCTCGCGGTGTACGTGGTGTTCGGCTCCGGCAACCCACAATACGGGGTGCAGAACTACACGGCCCACGACGGGTTTTTCCCCCATGGCGTGAGCGGCATGTGGATTGCCGTGATCGTGTCGATCTTCAGCTACTTGAGCGTCGAGATGATCGCCGTGGCCGCCGGTGAAGCGGCGGACCCGGAGCAGGCCGTGAAGAAAGCCTTTCGCGCGACCATCGTGCGGCTGGTGGTGTTTTACCTGCTGACCCTGGCGCTGATGCTCGCCATCGTGCCGTGGAACCAGGCCGGCCAGGCCCAGAGCCCGTTCGTCACGGTGATGCAGACCATCGGCATTCCCGGCGCCACCGGGGTGATGAATTTCGTGATCCTGATCGCGGCCTTGTCGGCGATGAACAGCCAGCTCTACATCACCACGCGCATGATGTTCAGCCTGTCCCGCGCCGGCTTTGCGCCCAGGTCCATGGGGGCCTTGAGCAAGAGCGGCATTCCGCTGAATGCCTTGCTGTTGTCCAGCTCGGGCATCGCCCTGGCGACGCTGTTGAACCTGGTGTACCCGGAAAGTTCGTTCACCCTGATGATGGCGATCTCGATGTTTGGCGCGATCTTCACCTGGTTCATGATCTTCCTCACGCACCTGTTCTTCCGGCGCTATCGCAAGCGTCATGGCGGCGCGAAGCTGTCGTTCCAGTTGCGCCTGTTTCCCTACAGCACGTTATTGGGGTTGGTGCTGATGGGCGCGGTGATGATCACCACGTACTTCACCGAAGAGTTCAAGATGACCCTGGTGTTTGGCGTGCCGTTCCTGCTGATCCTGTCGGCGGTGTATTACGGGTTTTTCCGCAAGGGCAGGACCAAGGCATCGAACAAGGCCCTGGCGTAACCCGGCAATTGTTCGAACGAACGCGCGCATAACAGCAGCGTTCGGCAAGCCCACTCTTCCTGCAACGGTTGGGCGATGAAGCGGCGCGGCGCTGGCCAGCGCGCTAACGCCGCCAGGGGCACGATGCCCAGGCCGGCGCCGCGGGCCACCATGCGAATCAGCCCGTCAAAACCCTCGGCGCGGATACGCGTCTGCACACGAAAGCCCGCGTGCAGTGCCTGTTCTTCCAGGTACACCGCGAGGGCGCTGGCGGCGGCCAGACCCACGTAGTCGTATTGCAGGCTGTCGACAAAGCTCACCGTGCCGCCCGCCAGGGGATGGTCGTGCGGCATGATCAGCGCCAGCGGGTCGTCGCGAAAGGGCAAGGTCTGCAAGCCGTGGGTGTCCACGGCGTCGGAGATGATCCCCAACTCCGCCGTGCCCTGGCGCAAGGCCTGGGTGATGCGCAGGCTGGGCAATTCCTGCAGGTCGATATCGAGGTTGGGGTGTTCGCGCAGAAAGTCCGCGAGCAGTTCCGGCAGGTATTCGCTGAGCGCAGTGGTGTTGCACAGCAGGCGCACCTGGCCTTTGACGCCGTTGGCGTATTCCGCCAGGTCCTGTTGCAGGTGCTCGGCCTGTTGCAACAACAGGCGGGCGTGACGGGCCAGGGCCTTGCCCGCCGGTGTGGGGGTGACGCCGCGACGTCCACGCTGGAGAAACTCGATGCCCAACGACGCCTCCATCGCCCGGATGCGGGCACTGGCGGCGGCCAGGGATAAATGGCTGCGGGCCGCGCCAGCGGTGATGTTGCCGGCGTCGAGGGTGTGCAGGTAGAGGCGCAGGTCGATCAGGTCAAAGTGCATGGCTGATGGCTCGGGTGACTGGACTGGCCTCAGGGTCACGCAAAACAAGAGGCTGCCTCAGTATATGGCGAATTTTAGAGCGCATCGAAAAGTCGCACACTCTGCCCATGAATACCTTCCTCGCGTTTTACCAGAACCTCGGCCCCGCCCTTACCTTGCTGGTGATCGGCACCTTCCTGCTGGCCGGTACGGTCAAGGGGGTTATCGGCCTGGGCCTGCCCACTGTCGCCATGGGCATGCTCGGCCTGGCTATGCTACCGGCGCAGGCAGCGGCATTACTGATCATCCCTTCGACCGTCACCAACCTGTGGCAATTGGCATTCGGCGGGCACCTGAGTGCGTTGCTCCGGCGGCTATGGCCGATGTTGCTGCTGATTTTCCTCGGCACCGGGCTGGGCACGGTGTGGCTGGGGATGGACGGCGGGCAATGGGTGGTGCGCGCACTGGGCGCGGCGTTGCTGGTGTATGCACTGAGCGGACTGTTCCTGCCCACGTTCAAGGTCAAGGCCCGGACCGAGCGTTGGCTGGGCCCGGTGTGCGGGCTGATCACCGGCCTTATCACCTCGGCCACCGGTGTGTTTGTGATTCCTGCCGTGCCGTACCTGCAGGCGCTGGGTTTGAATCGCGATCAACTGGTGCAGGCGTTGGGGTTGTCGTTCACGGTATCGACCCTGGCCCTGGCCGCCGGTCTGGCCTGGCGCGGCACCTTGGGCGCTGGTGCAATCAACGCCTCGTTGCTGGCCTTGGTGCCGGCGCTGCTGGGCATGTGGCTGGGCCAGGTGGTGCGCCAGCGCATCAGTGCGGTGCTGTTCAAGCGGGTATTTTTTATCGGCATGGCACTGCTGGGCGGGCATTTGCTGATCGGCGGTTAACAATTAGCGATCCATTCGTTCCTTGTGGTCAAAGGTATTTTGCCCGGTGACCGCTTATTCCGAAGGGCCGAGGTGGATAGTCTGCGTCCAGACATTTTCAACCTTCTGGATGCCTCCCATGAAAAAAGTACTCCTGCTCAACGGCGGTAAAAAGTTCGCCCACTCCGACGGCCGCTATAACGCCACCCTGCATGACACCGCCTTGGCGGTGTTGGACCGAGGCGGTATCGACGTCAAGGTCACCCATATCGACGAAGGCTACGACGTGGCCGAAGAGGTCGCCAAATTCCTCTGGGCCGATGTGATCATCTACCAGATGCCCGGCTGGTGGATGGGCGCGCCATGGAGCGTCAAGAAGTACATCGACGAAGTCTTCACCGAAGGCCACGGCAGCCTGTATGCCAGCGATGGTCGCACCCGTTCCGACGCCTCGCAGAAATACGGCAGCGGTGGCCTGGTCCAGGGCAAGCACTACATGCTGTCACTGACCTGGAATGCACCGCAGCAAGCCTTCGACGATCCGACCGACTTCTTCGAAGCCAAGGGCGTGGATGCGGTGTACTTCCCGTTCCACAAAGCCAACGAGTTCCTCGGCATGACCGGCCTGCCGACCTTCCTGTGCGTGGACGTGATGAAACGCCCGGCCATCGAGGTGGATGTGGCGCGCTACGAACAGCATCTGGCGCGGGTGTTCAACCTCTCGGTGTAAGCTGCGGTACACCGATAACGAGGACCGCCCGTGAAAGCCCGATCCGATGAGCTACAGATCTTCGTCAGCGTGATTGAGTGCGGCTCGATTTCCGCCGCCGCGGAGCAGGTCGGGCAGACGCCGTCGGCGGTCAGCCGCACCCTGTCGCGCCTGGAAGCCAAGCTTGAGACCACGCTGATCAACCGCACCACGCGTCGCATGGACCTGACCGAGGAGGGCAAGTACTTCTTCGAGCAGGCCAAGCTGATCCTGGCGCAGATGGACGAGCTGGAAGAGCGCCTGTCGTCACGCCAGAAAAACCCCGCCGGGCGCCTGCGCATCAATGCCGCCGTGCCGTTCATGCTGCATGGGATCGTGCCCTACATCGCCGAATTCCGCCGTTTGTACCCGCAGATCCAACTGGAGCTGAACAGCGATGACCTGATCATCGACCTGCTGGAACAGAGCACCGATATTGCGATTCGCATCGGTGCCCTGGCCGACTCCACCCTGCATGCGCGATCCTTGGGCTGTACGCCGCTGCATATCCTCGCCAGCCCCGACTACCTCAAGCAGTACGGCACGCCGACGACGGTCGCCGAGTTGGCTGACCATACCCTGCTGGGCTTTACCCAGACCGAAACCCTCAACCACTGGCCGCTGCGCCATGTGGAAGGTGACCGCTGGCTGATCGAGCCCAGCGTGGCCGCGTCCAGTGGTGAAACCCTGCGCCAGTTGGCGTTGGAAGGGCAGGGCATTTGTTGCCTGTCGAACTTCATGACCGTTGAAGACATCAATGCCGGGCGCCTGGTGCCGGTGCTGGAGGCGTTCAACAGCGGGTATCGCCAACCGATCCACGCGGTGTTCTACCGCAACTCGCAATTGGCGCTGCGCATCCAGTGCTTCCTGGACTTTATCCAGGCCAAGCTGGCGCGGTATGCGTGCTGATTCGTGACCCTCACGCAAGAGTGAATTGGGCGGTGCGGGCTTATTCGTCAGGGATGAGTCCGCAACAATGGAGCCATCACTTACCCCGTCAGGAGCACTCTCCATGAACGTATTCATTACCGGCGCAGCCGGTTTTATCGGCGGTTCCATCGCCACCGGCCTGGTCAAGGCTGGTCACACGGTTACCGGCCTGGTACGCGGCGCCGGGCAAGCGGCAGAAATGACCGCCCTGGGCATCAACCCGGTGATCGGTACCCTCGACGATGCTGCTGTGTTGACCGAGCAAGCGCACAAAGCCGATGCAGTGATCAATGCCGCGAGCAGCGACCATCGTGTCGCGGTGGAAACCCTGCTGGCCGCACTGAAAGGTTCGGACAAGCCATTCCTGCACACCAGCGGTTCGAGCATCGTGGGGGATGCGTCGGGCGGTAAGTCCAGCGATGTCATCTATTTCGAAGACAGCCTGCCGGAGCCGACCGTCGACAAGGCTGCCCGCGTGGCCATCGACAACCTGATCCTGGCGGCCGCAAAAGACGGCGTGAACTCAGCAGTGATCTGCAACACCCTGATCTACGGCCACAGCCTCGGTGTGAAGCGCGACAGCGTGCAACTGCCGCGCTTGCTCAAGCAGGCACGCAAGAGCGGCGTGGTGCGCCATGTGGGCACCGGGCAGAACATCTGGTCCAACGTGCACATTGAAGACGTGGTGGCGCTGTACCTGCTGGCACTGACCCGCAACGTGCCGGGCACCTTCTACTTTGTGGAAAGCGGCGAGGCCTCGTTTATCGACATGACCACGGCGATTGCCCAAGCCCTGAACCTGGGCCGGCCGCAGGATTGGCCATTGGCCGAGGCTGAGGCCGAGTGGGGCTATGAAATGGCCAACTATGGCCTGGGCTCCAACAGCCGCGTGCGTGGCAGGCATGCCCGCGAGTTGCTGGGCTGGGCGCCGAAGCGTACGTCGGTGGTGGAGTGGATTCGTCAGGAGATGGTCTAAGTTTTCCGCCGTTTAGTTGTGGCGAGCGGGCCTGCCCGCGTCGGGCTGCGAAGCGGCCCCCTGTCAGTAATCGCATACATTCGGACAGAAATACGGTGAATGGTTTTGGGGCTGCTTCGCAGCCCAACGCGGGGCAAGCCCGCTCACTACAGGGTGTGTGCTTGCCTTAAAAATCTGGCCCCACCGCGCTCAATTCCGTACCATTCCCCGCCTTATCCCCCGCAATGCCCTGGTACCTCATGAACCTCACCCGTCTGCGCGCCGATGCCCTGGCCGGCCTCACCACGTCTTTCGCGCTGCTGCCCGAGTGCATCGCCTTTGCCCTGGTGGCTCACCTCAACCCGCTGATGGGGCTGTACGGCGCCTTTATCATTTGCACCCTCACCGCCTTGTTCGGCGGCCGGCCGGGCATGGTGTCCGGGGCGGCAGGCTCGATGGCGGTGGTGATCGTCGCGCTGGTGGTGCAGCACGGTGTGGAATACCTGCTGGCCACGGTGCTGCTGGGCGGGCTGATCATGGTTGCGTTCGGCCTGTTGCGCCTGGGCAAGCTGGTGCGCATGGTGCCGCACCCGGTGATGCTGGGGTTCGTCAACGGCCTGGCGATCATCATTGCCCTGGCCCAGTTGGAACATTTCAAAAACGGTGAACGCTGGCTCAGTGGCATGCCGTTGTACGTGATGACGGGCCTGGTGCTGGTGACCATGGCCATCGTCTACCTGCTGCCGCGCATCACCCGTGCGGTGCCGCCGGCCCTGGTGGCGATCCTTGGCGTGGGCCTGGCCGTGTACCTGCTCGGCCTGCCGACCCGTACCCTCGGCGACATGGCCCACATCGCCGGCGGCCTGCCGACCTTCGCGCTGCCGCAGATCCCCTGGACCCTGGAAACCCTCGGCATCATCGCCCCTTATGCGTTCCTGATGGCCATGGTCGGCCTGCTGGAAACCCTGCTGACCCTGAACCTCACCGACGAAATCACCGAGACCCGTGGCTATCCTGACCGCGAGAGCGTGGCCCTGGGCGCGGCGAATATGCTCTCGGGCCTGTTCGGCGGCATGGGCGGTTGCGCGATGATCGGGCAAACCGTGATCAACCTCAGCTCCGGCGGGCGCGGACGTTTCTCCGGGGTGTTCGCCGGGGTGATGATCCTGCTGTTTATTTTGTTTCTGTCACCGCTGATCGAGCGGATCCCGCTGGCGGCGCTGGTGGGGGTGATGTTCGTGGTGTCCCAGCAGACCTTCGCCTGGGCGTCCCTGCGGGTGATCAACAAGGTGCCGCTCAATGATGTGCTGGTGATCATCGCAGTGACCGTGATCACGGTGTTCACCGACCTGGCCACCGCCGTGCTGTGCGGCATCGTGATCGCAGCACTGAACTTTGCCTGGCAACAGGCCCGTGAGCTGTACGCCGATGAGCATCTGGAAGCGGATGGCAGCAAGCTCTATCGCCTGCACGGCACGCTGTTCTTTGCCTCGACGACGCCGTTCCTGAACCAGTTCGACCCGGCCAACGACCCCGCCCAGGTGACGCTGGATTGTCGTCACCTGAGCTTTGTCGACTACTCGGCGATTGCCGCGCTGATGACCCTGCGCGAGCGCTACAGCAAGGCCGGCAAGCATTTGCGCGTGCTGCATTTGTCCGAACGCTGCAAGAAGCTGCTCAAGCGTGCGAGGGTGCATCACGACTGATTTTATGGCCCGACCAGGTCTTCCAGTTCCTGGGCGCGGGTCTGGGTCATGTCCAGCACGCAGCCGGTGCCGTTGACCTGGTCGATGGTGCCGCCAGTAGCCGAGCCGGCGAAGGCACAATTGGCGTCACGGTACTTGATCCACAGGCGCTGCAGGTCCTGCAGTTGCTGCCTGCGGTTGCCTTCCTGGGCGGCGAGGGCGGTTTTGTAGGCTTTGTTCAGGCGCGTGTCCTGCACCTTGGTTTCCTTGACGTTGCAGCTGACCATGTCGGCAGTGGTGTTGGCGCCGTCCATGCATTTTTTCAGCGCCGGGTTGTCGGCGGCGGCGGCAGTGCCGCACACGGCGAGAAGCAGGGCGCCGGCGGCGAGTGTCGTACGAATCATGCTCGATTTTCCTGGCAACGGTGGATGTGCATTCTATGACTCAAGGGTATTCGTTGAGTTTCCAGCCTTCTCTGATCTTCATGTAAGAACACCCCCCGGATTTTCATGCACGGCCCTTGGGCATACCCCAACGCGACAGCGCTTATCCGTGGGCGAAAGTTACTTTCATAAAATTTGAAAATGCTCCTCGGTAATGATTTATGAGTTTCACAACCAATTCGACGTGACCCTTTCCGAGGAGTACCGCATGGCCGCATCACCGGGCTTCGGGCTGTTGGCATACGCTGCCATCGCCATCATTGCTTTGATCGTGCTGATCGCACGTTACCGGCTCAACCCGTTTATCGTCATCACCCTGGTGTCCATCGGCTTGGCGCTGATGGCCGGGATGCCGGCTGACACCATCATGGGCTCCTACGAGGCGGGCGTCGGCAAAACATTGGGGCATATCGCCCTGGTCGTGGCGCTGGGCACCATGCTCGGCAAGATGATGGCCGAGTCCGGTGGCGCCGAGCAGGTGGCGCGCACCCTGATCAACCGTTTCGGCGAACGTAATGCCCATTGGGCCATGGTGTGCATCGCCTTCCTGGTGGGGCTGCCGCTGTTTTTCGAAGTGGGCTTTGTGCTGCTGGTGCCAATCGCCTTTACCGTGGCGCGGCGCGTGGGGGTGTCGATCCTGATGGTCGGCCTGCCGATGGTTGCCGGCCTGTCGGTGGTGCATGCGCTGGTGCCGCCGCACCCGGCGGCGATGATGGCCGTGCTGGCGTATAACGCGTCGGTGGGGCAGACCGTGCTCTATGCGATCCTCATCGGTATACCCACGGCGATCATCGCCGGCCCGGTGTACGCCAAATTCATCGTGCCGCGTATTCACCTGCCGGCGGAAAACCCGCTGGAACGCCAGTTTATCGAGCGTGAACCTCGTGAGCGTTTGCCGAGCTTTACGCTGACCATGGGCACCATCCTGTTGCCGGTGGTGCTGATGATGATCGGCGGTTGGGCCAACGTGATCTCCACCCCGGGCAGCGGCTTCAATCAGTTTCTGCTGTTTATCGGCAACTCGGTGATTGCGCTGCTGGTGGCAACCCTGGTGAGTTTCTGGACCCTGGGCCTGGCGCAGGGCTTCAACCGTGAGTCGATCCTCAGGTTCACCAATGAATGCCTGGCGCCGACCGCGAGCATCACCTTGCTGGTGGGCGCGGGCGGTGGCCTGAACCGGATCCTCGTGGATGCAGGCGTCACTCATGAGATCCTCGGCCTGGCCCACGCGTTTCAGTTGTCGCCGCTGGTGATGGGGTGGCTGTTTGCGGCCTTGATGCGCATCGCCACAGGTTCGGCCACGGTGGCCATGACTACCGCATCCGGCGTGGTTGCGCCGGTCGCCCTGGGCCTGGGTTATCCACACCCGGAATTGCTGGTGTTGGCGACTGGCGCGGGTTCGGTGATCTTTTCCCACGTTAACGACGGCGGCTTCTGGCTGATCAAGGAATACTTCAATATGACGGTGATCCAGACCTTCAAGACCTGGACCGTATTGGAGACGCTGATCTCTGTGGTTGCCTTCGGTCTGACTTACGGTCTGTCCTGTATTTTGTAACCCGGAGCCTTCATGGACATCCTCTACCAGATCCGCGCCCGTCAGGATTCCTTCAGCGCCGGCGAAGGGCGTATCGCCAGGCTGATGCTGGAGGATGTGGGCTTTGCCGCCTCGGCCAGCCTGGAAGAGCTGTCCCAACGGGCCGAGGTCAGTACCGCGACGTTGTCGCGGTTTGCCCGCAGTGTCGGTTGCCGGGATTTGCGCGACCTGCGCCTGCAACTGGCCCAGGCCAGCGGCGTCGGCAGCCGCTTCCTGGACCCGGCGGGGCTGCCTGAACAGTCGGCATTTCATCGGCAGATTCTCGGCGATATCGAAGCGACGTTGCGCCAGCACTTGTCGGGTTTCAACCAGGCCAGCTTTGTCGATGCGGTCAACCTGCTGGGCAAGGCGCGGATGATCCACGCGTTCGGCATGGGCGGGCCGTCGAGTTTGTGCAGCGATGAATTGCAGGTGCGCCTGGTTCGCCTGGGCTACCCGATTGCCGCCAGCCACGACCCGGTGATGATGCGTGTCACGGCGGCAACCCTGGGGCCGGAACACGCGCTGATTGTCTGCTCGCTCACGGGCCTCACCCCTGAGTTGCTCGATGTGGTGGCGCTGGCACGCAACTACGACGCGCGCATCGTCGCCATCACCCTGGCCGACTCACCCCTGGCGCAGTTGGCGGATGTGCTGCTGCCGCTGCAACCGGCCGAAACCAGTTTTATCTACAAACCCACGGCGGCGCGCTACGGCATGCTGCTGGCCATCGACCTGCTCGCCACCGAACTGGCGCTGGCCCTGCCCGACGACAACCAGGAACGCTTGCGCCGGATCAAGCTGGCCCTCGACGATTATCGCGGCGGCCCTGACCGCCTGCCGCTTGGAGATTGACATGACGTACGACACGCTGATTCGCCAGGCGCTGATCATCGATGGCAGCAACACCGAAGGGTTTGTCGCCGATGTGGGGCTGCGTGACGGGCGCATCGAGACGATCGGTGACTTGTCGACGGCGGTGGCCTTGCATGAAATCGATGGGACTGGCCGTGTACTGGCGCCAGGCTTTATCGATGTCCACACCCACGACGACACGGTGGTCATCCGCCAGCCGCAGATGCTGCCCAAGCTCAGCCAGGGTGTGACCACTGTGATTGTCGGCAACTGTGGCATCAGCGCCTCACCGGTGAGTTTGCGCAGCGATCCGCCGGACCCGATGAACTTGTTGGGCAGCGCTGCGGCGTTTGTTTATCCCCGGTTCAGCGACTATCGCAGCGCCGTTGAAAGCGCTCATCCAGCGGTCAACGTCGCGGCATTGATCGGTCACACGGCGCTGCGCAGTAACCACATGGACGACCTGCATCGCACCGCCACACCGGATGAAATCGCCGCCATGCGTGTGCAGTTGCACGAGAGTCTCGAGGCCGGCGCCCTCGGTTTATCCACCGGCCTGGCCTACGCCAGCGCGTTCAATGCCGAGACCGATGAGGTGCTGCAACTGAGTGAAGAACTCACGGCCTTCGGTGCGGTTTACACCACCCATTTGCGCAGCGAATTCGAACCGGTGCTGGAGGCCATGGACGAGGCTTTTCTGATCGGCCGGCACGCACAGGTACCGGTGATTATTTCCCACCTCAAATGTGCGGGCGCGGGGAACTGGGGGCGTAGTCCGCAGCTGTTGGCAGCGTTGGAATCAGCGGCGAACACCCACCCGGTGGGGTGTGATTGTTATCCCTACGCGGCCAGTTCTTCGACCCTGGACCTCAAGCAGGTGACCGACGCGTTTCGCATCACGATTACCTGGTCGACGCCGCACCCGGAAGTGGGAGGGCGCGACTTGCAGGACATTGCCGGCGAATGGGACGTCTCGTTGATGGACGCCGCTCGTCGTCTACAGCCTGCGGGGGCGGTGTACTACGGGATGGATGAAGCGGATGTGCGACGCATCCTTGCGCATCCATTGTCGATGGTGGGGTCTGATGGGTTGCCCGAAGATCCGTTTCCACACCCACGCTTGTGGGGGGCGTTTCCACGGGTGCTGGGACATTTCAGCCGGGATGTCGGGTTGTTCCCGTTGCACACCGCCGTGCACAAGATGACCGGCTTGTCGGCAGCGCGTTTTGGGTTATCCGAGCGTGGTGAAATTCGTGAAGGGCACTGGGCCGACCTGGTGTTGTTCGACCCGTTGCGGGTGCGGGATGTGGCGGATTTCAATGAGCCACAGCGGGCGGCGCAAGGCATTGACGGCGTGTGGGTCAACGGCGTATTGAGCTACAGCGATGGCCAGGCGAACGGTCAGCGACCGGGGCGCTTCCTGGCGCGCAGTGGGGATTTGCGTGGTGGGTTTTCGACTCTATAGTGGGCGCTTTCATACACGGAGCGATTGTCATGCACTTAGGAAAAGTCACCCCCATCCTGCGGATTTTCGATGAGGCCAAGGCCTTGGAGTTCTACGTCGACTTTCTGGGGTTCAAGGTCGATTGGCAGCATCGTTTCGAGGCGAACTATCCACTCTATCTGCAGGTTTCGCTGGGCGATTGTGTGCTGCACCTGTCCGAACATCATGGCGATGCTTCGCCGGGCGCGGCGGTGCGGATCCAGGCGCAAGGGGTGGACACGTACCAGCAGCAGTTGGCGGGCAAGGATTACCGTTACGCCAAGCCTGGGGTTGAGCAAACGCCTTGGGGATCGCGGGAGATGAGCATCAAGGATCCGTTTGGGAATCGGGTGGTGTTTGTTGAGGAAGGTGAGGGCTGAGAGGTAAATCGCAGGCAATAAAAAACCGCCTTAGTAGGGCGGTTTTTTATTGCAATCCCGGTTAGTAGCTGGGGTTGCATATTCAGCGGAAGCTATGACCAGCGAGAAGAATACTACTGCCGATTGTCGCGCCCCGCAAGGACTGGCCAAGGCCGACGGTTTTCACGCATTTCACTGAATGTTATAAAAAACGGTGGCAAGAATTGGCAATAAATTAGCGGACCTCCGCGGAGGGTTTTCTCATCTCCCGTCACACCTTCGATGAGGATGTTGGTTAGTATCACCCCGTTCCAAGTATGTCGTTTTGTAGGTGGCTGGGTATGCGCGCGGAATTATGGACCGAACGCCACGGGCTAGTAATCCGTGCCGGATTTATGCGGGAGGAACCAAAGCCCGGCCGCCTCATCGGAAGCTATGACCAGCATCCTAAGGCCCACATGTTCCGGTAAGTGTGCTGGAGGTAAGGCCCAACTCACGGAGGGCCGAGTATGTCTAGGTTTGCACGACGTACATGGAACCTCGTAGTGAACTGCCTACGTGCTTATCACGTATGGAAGTTCCTGCGGGACAGCTTCGATGACTGCTAACGTCTGAGAGGTGGAGCCGCCTCGGTATATGCCGAGGCGGCTTTTTGATTTCTTACACCCGGAAGTGACTGACCATCTGCTGCAACTGGCTACCCAAACGCGCCAGTTCCACGCTCGATTTCGCCGTTTCATTGCTCGCGGTGGCGGTCTGCTCGGACACATCACGCACATTCACGATGCTGCGGCTGATCTCTTCGGCCACGGCGCTTTGTTGTTCGGCAGCGGCGGCGATCTGCTGGTTCATCGACTGGATGTTCGACACCGTGCGGGTGATGTTTTCCAGGGACACACCGGCCTTGCGCGTCAGTTCGACACTGCTGTCGGTGAGGCTGCGGCTGTTGTTCATCACGTTGGCAACTTGCTGGGTGCCGTTCTGCAAACCGGCGACCAGGCCTTCGATTTCCTCGGTGGATTTCTGCGTGCGCTGGGCCAGGCCACGCACTTCGTCGGCGACCACGGCAAAGCCACGACCGGCTTCACCGGCACGCGCCGCTTCGATCGCTGCGTTGAGCGCGAGCAGGTTGGTCTGTTCGGCCACCGCCTTGATCACGTCCATCACGCTGCCGATCTTGTTGCTCTCTTGTTGCAGGTGCGCCATGGCATCGGTGGAACGTTCCACTTCGGCGGCCAGGCGTTCGATCTGGGCGATGGCCTCGGCTACCACTTTATCGCCTGCGCGGGCCTGGCCGTCAGCGTCGGCGGCAGCCAGAGAGGCTTGCTCGGCGTTGCGTGCGACTTCCTGCACGGTGGCGGTCATTTCGTGCATTGCCGTGGCGACCTGATCGGTCTCGATCTTCTGGCTGTTCACACCGGCGCTGGTCTGCTCGGTGACGGCCGACAACTCTTCGGCGGCACTGGCGATCTGGGTCACGCCGTCGCGAATCCCGCTGATCAGTTCACGCAAGGTGGTGCCCATGCGCTGGATGCCTTGTTGCAGTACGCCCAGTTCATCGCGACGGGTGACCTGGATATTGTGGCTCAGGTCGCCGGAGGCGATGCGCTCAACCACAGCCAGGGTTTCCTGCAGTGGACGGGTGATCTGGCGGGTGATCACCAGTGCCGCGATGATACCGACCAGCAGTGCCAGCAGCGTGCTGATCAACTGCAGGCTACGGGCCTGGGCACTTTCGGCGTCGCGACGATCCAGCTGGATGTCGTAGAGCTTGTCGCTGATGGTGACGATGTCGGCGCCTTGGGTGGTCATTTCGGCACGGGCAGCCACGATGTTGGCGTTGGCCGTCTTGTAGTTTTGAACGGCTGTGCGATAGGCGCCCAGGGCGGTTTCCAGGGCGCTCAGCGCGCTTTGCTGGCTGGCGCCGAACGCGTCACTGAGGCCTTTCAAGCCGCCGATGGCTTTCTCGATTTGTGCCGCAGCGCGGGCTTCGGTGTCCGGGTTGACGTTGTTGGTGTAGCCACGCACTTCGTAGCGGGCCAACTGGAACGCCTGCTTGGCGTTGGTCACGGCCTGGAACTGAGTGAAGCGCTCCGGGCTGTCGGGCATCTGCTGTACGCTGGTGTCCAGCGCGTCGATCTGGGCGTTGGCGATATCGGCCTTGTCCCCCATGACCTGGCGAGCAGCGTTGCCGTTACGGTAAGCCTCACGCATTTTGTTCAGGGATTGCTGATAAGCCGTGATGATGGCTTTCTGCTCGTTGAGCAGCTTGACGTTTTCCGGGCTCTTGAAGCTGTCCAGGAGTTTCTGTTGCTGGGCAGCAAAGGCATCCAGGCTGGTCTGCACGTTCTGCGCCACGGCTTCATCACCGTTGGCCAACATGTATTGCAGGCGCACGATGCGCAGTTTGGTCAGCGACGCGTTGAGCTGGGTGATATCGCTCATCCAGTTACTACGGTCGATCAGGCTGCCCAGGCTGGTCCAGCCGGTGAAGGCCAGGATTGAGGTGAGAACCAGTACCAGGCCGAAGCCCAGGCCCAGTTTGAGGTTGACGCTGATGTTACCGAACCAGCTGTTCATCGAATGCTCCGCGAAGGTGATTTTTTGTCTGCTGGACGGTGTTGTTGTTTGAGCCAGCCAAAGTGTGTAGCGCTGTATCGGCGGGGAGGGTTGAATCTGAAGCGCTTTTATTGCGCGTGCGACGAAGGGTCGCGATCCCGGTGCCGTGCCGCGGTGGGGGGCTCATCACCAGCAGGTCTTGTGTGCTAGTCTGCTGGCCCTTTTAGTTCAGGGCGGCGCGCACATCACTGTTTCCAGTGCTGCCCTACAGCGGAGCCTCTTCATGTCCGAAGTTAATCTGTCCACCGACGAAACCCGCGTCAGCTACGGTATCGGCCGTCAGTTGGGCGACCAACTGCGCGACAACCCACCACCGGGTGTGAGCCTGGACGCGATCCTGGCTGGCCTGACCGATGCATTCGCCGGCAAACCAAGCCGTGTTGACCAGGAGCAAATGGCCGCCAGCTTCAAGGTCATCCGCGAAATCATGCAAGCCGAGGCCGCTGCCAAGGCTGAAGCCGCTGCCGGCGCTGGCCTGGCGTTCCTGGCTGAAAACGCCAAGCGTGATGGCATCACCACCCTGGCTTCCGGCCTGCAATTTGAAGTGCTGACCGCTGGTGACGGCGCCAAGCCGACCCGTGAAGACCAGGTTCGTACTCACTACCACGGCACCTTGATCGACGGCACTGTGTTCGACAGCTCCTACGAGCGTGGCCAGCCTGCAGAATTCCCGGTAGGCGGCGTGATCGCCGGCTGGACCGAAGCCCTGCAACTGATGAATGCCGGCAGCAAATGGCGCCTGTACGTGCCGAGCGAGTTGGCTTACGGCGCTCAAGGCGTTGGCAGCATTCCGCCGCACAGCGTGCTGGTATTCGACGTCGAACTGCTCGACGTTCTGTAAGACCTGCTGGTTACCTGTGGGAACGGGGTCGTTCGTTCCCACAGTGTTTTGCCGGTGTGTTCATGGATGGAACTTGCCATTGAGCTCCGTCGCCGGGCGCAACGCTCGGGCATAGCAGAACAGAAACAGATTACGCACCACTTCCTTGAGCACTCCTGGTTCACTCGAACTCAGGCCGTTGACGTCCAGGTCACCCTGATCCTGCAATTCATTCAGCGCTTCTTCTTCCAGCACCGCACAGACTTCGCCGGTTTCCCGATGAAGGATGCGCAGGTAAGGGTGTGGGCGGTCGAGCCAGGCATCTATCAAATAAGTCATGGGTACATCTCCTTGATGGGTTTCAATGAGAATAATTCTTATTCGTAGAATAGCAAGTGCCTATTGGCAGTTTCCTGGTTTTTCTGTGTGGATATTGCGAGGGGTCAACGGGGAGGGCAAAACGCCATCCCGCGCGGGCGCGGGATGGATGCAGCAGGTTCAGACTTTGCGCACGAACTCGGACTTGAGTTTCATCGGGCCGATACCGTCGATCTTGCAATCGATATCGTGGTCGCCGTCGCACAGGCGGATGTTCTTGACCTTGGTGCCGACCTTCACGACCAGGGACGTACCCTTGACCTTGAGGTCTTTGATCACGGTGATGGTGTCGCCGTCCTGCAGGACGTTGCCCACAGAGTCTTTCTTCACGGTTTCATCGCCGGCCACTTCGGCCTCGCCATTGGCGGACCACTCATGGGCGCATTCCGGGCAGATCAGCTGGGCGCCGTCTTCATAGGTGTATTCGGAATTGCATTTCGGGCAGGGTGGCAACGTGCTCACTAAAGCTCCTTGAGATTCAGGGATGACTAAAAGTCGCACATTATATAGGGTTTTGTGATGTTGCAGGCTGTATGAAATCCAAATGTGGGAGGGGGCGTGCCCCCGATGACGGTGTTCCAGTCGATACATCGACCGGCTGATCCACCGCTATCGGGAGCAAGCCCCCTCACACATTGGTCTTGCAGGTATGTTTTAGTGAGTACGCGCGACCGCAAACTCACTCAGCTCAACCAGGGCATCCCGGTACTCGCTGGCCGGCAGGGCTTGCAGGCACTGGATCGCACGGGCCACGTAGTCACGCGCCAGTTGCGCGGTGTACTCCAGGGAACCGGACGCTTCCACGGCAGCGCGGATGGCCTCCAGGTCTTCGATCCCGCCTTTCTGGATCGCCTTGCGCACCAGGGCCGCCTGTTCCGGCGTGCCTTCGCGCATGGTGTAGATCAGCGGCAAGGTCGGTTTGCCTTCGGCCAGGTCGTCGCCGACGTTCTTGCCCAGGGTTTCTGCATCGCCACGGTAGTCGAGCAGGTCGTCCACCAGCTGGAATGCCACGCCCAGGTGATCACCGAAGGTCCGCAGGGCTTCGGCCTGCTCGGCGGTCGCGCCACAGAGCGCGGCGGCACTGTGTGTGGAGGCTTCGAAGAGCATCGCGGTCTTGCCGCGAATCACTTCCATATAGGTTTCTTCGGTGGTGCTGGCGTCGCGAACCTTGGACAGCTGCAGCACTTCGCCTTCAGCGATGATGCGCGTGGCCTGGGAAAGAATCTTCATCACCGGCATCGAGCCCAGCTCGACCATCATTTCGAACGAGCGCGAGTACAGGAAGTCGCCCACCAGCACGCTCGGGGCATTGCCCCACATCGCATTGGCGGTCTCGCGGCCACGGCGCATGCCGGACATGTCGACCACGTCGTCATGCAGCAGGGTCGCGGTGTGCAGGAATTCGATGGTGGCGGCCAGCAGGCGCAGGTCATCGCCTTCGCGGCCCAGGGCCTTGCCACACAGCAGCACTAATAAAGGACGCAGGCGTTTACCGCCCGCCGACGTAATGTAGTCGCCAATTTTGGAGACCAGCGGCACTTTAGACGTCAGCTGCTGCTTGATGATGCCGTCGACGGCGCTAAAATCGTCCGCGACCGCGCGGTAGAAAGCTTGGGGTTGCATCAGCGACAGTCGCTCCAGAAGGGTTGCGCGGCATGCTAGGACCCTGACCCCGCAGTGTCAAGGCGCGATAGACGGCCTCTTGCAACGTATCCGCGCCTTGCGTACAATCGCGCACCCTGAACTTCCTGGGCAGCACCTGCCTTACGCAATTGCATTCGGGACGTCCATCCCATGCAGCCATGCCAGCCAATACCTCTTCTTATAAAGCGCTGGGTGAGCAGGATTATCGGAGAAATACCATGTCGTACGCAGTAATTGTTACTGGTGGCAAGCAATACAAGGTCGCCCCAGGTGAATACCTGAAGATCGAAAAACTGGAACTCGCTACCGGCGACTCCGTGACTTTTGATCGCGTTCTATTGGTCGCCAATGGCGATGACGTGAACATTGGCGCTCCAGTTGTTGCTGGCGCTACCGTTGTGGCTGAAGTGATCTCCCAAGGTCGTCACGATAAAGTCCGCATCATCAAGTTCCGTCGTCGTAAGCACCACATGAAGCGTATGGGCCACCGCCAGTGGTACACCGAGATCAAAATCACCGGTATTCAGGCTTAATTTCAGCCTAATTCCTCACTAGGAGAATTGACTCATGGCACACAAAAAAGCTGGTGGTAGTACCCGTAACGGTCGCGACTCAGAAGCCAAACGCCTTGGCGTTAAGATGTATGGCGGCCAGAAAATCATTCCGGGCAACATCATCGTGCGTCAGCGCGGCACCCAATTCCACGCCGGTTACGGTGTTGGCATGGGTAAAGATCACACCCTCTTCGCGAAAATCGAAGGCGTGATCAAGTTTGAAGTAAAAGGCGCGTTCAACCGCCGTTACGTGAGCGTTGTCGCCGCTTAATTGCGCGATCGCTGGAAAAGCCCTGTCTTGCGACGGGGCTTTTTCGTTTGTGGAGTGAGTCTCTTGCAAAGCTGTTTGTAATGGGCTCAAGCAGCTGGATTTGCGGCTGTTGATTGAGGTCGCTGCGCTCATTTTTGCAAGAGTCTTATGTCTTGGTTTCTTAAGCTCGTCCGTGCGGCGAGAGGCGTTTTGTTATGAAGTTCGTTGATGAAGTTTCCATCCGAGTAAAAGCAGGCGACGGCGGTAACGGTTGCATGAGTTTCCGTCGCGAAAAATTCATCGAAAACGGTGGCCCCAACGGCGGTGACGGCGGTGACGGCGGTTCCATCTACATGATGGCCGACGAAAACCTCAACACCCTGGTGGACTACCGTTACACCCGGCATTTCGATGCCGAGCGTGGCTCCAACGGCGGCAGCACAGACTGCACCGGTAAAAAAGGCGAAGACCTGGTACTGCGCGTACCGGTCGGCACCACGATCATCGACTCCGCGACCCAGGAAGTGATTGGCGACCTGACCAAGGCCGGCCAGAAACTGATGGTTGTACAGGGCGGCTGGCACGGTCTGGGTAACACCCGATTCAAGTCCAGTACCAACCGTGCACCGCGCCAGACCACGCCGGGCAAGCCTGGCGAGCAGCGTGACCTGAAGCTGGAAATGAAAGTACTGGCTGACGTGGGCCTGCTGGGCCTGCCGAACGCCGGCAAAAGTACCTTCATCCGCTCGGTGTCGGCCGCCAAGCCGAAAGTCGCCGACTACCCGTTCACCACCCTGGTGCCAAACCTGGGCGTGGTCAGCGTCGACCGCTGGAAAAGCTTTGTGATCGCCGACATTCCCGGCCTGATCGAAGGGGCTTCCGACGGCGCAGGCCTGGGGATTCGCTTCCTCAAGCATTTGTCCCGCACCCGTTTGCTGCTGCACCTCGTCGACATGGCGCCCTTGGATGACACCAGTGCACCGGACGCCGCCGAAGTGATCGTCAGCGAACTGACCAAGTTCAGCCCGGCCCTGGCCGAGCGCGATCGCTGGTTGGTGCTGAACAAATGCGACCAGATCCTCGAGGAAGAGCACGAGGAGCGCGTCAAGGAAATCGTCGATCGCCTGGAATGGACCGGTCCGGTCTACGTGATCTCGGCGATCGCCAAAGAAGGCACCGAGCGCCTGACCCGCGACATCATGCGCTACCTGGAAGACCGTGCCGACCGTCTGGCGGCCGACCCGGTATTCAAGGCCGAACTCGCCGAACTCGATCAGCAGATCGAAGACGAGGCCCGTGCCCAGTTGCAAGCCCTGGACGACCAGCGTGCCCTGCGCCGCAGCGGCGTGAAGTCGGTCCATGACATTGGCGACGATGATTGGGACGAAGAAGACGTGGATGACGAAGACGGTCCGGAAATCATTTACGTGCGCGACTGATCCGTTGCGATAAACTTGAACGCCGCTCCCAGGAGCGGCGTTTTGGTATCCGGGTATAACGTTATGGGCGGCGCTGGGTCGCGCGGCCCTCAATCTAAGGTTGAAGATGATGCGGAGCAAAGTGACAGGTGCGCAGCGCTGGGTCGTAAAGATCGGAAGTGCGCTGCTGACGGCAGATGGCAAAGGCCTGGATCGTGCAGCCATGAGCGTCTGGGTCGAGCAGATGGTGGCCTTGCATGAAGCAGGTGTCGAGTTGGTGCTGGTGTCGTCCGGGGCAGTTGCCGCTGGGATGAGCCGCCTCGGCTGGACCGCGCGACCCAGCGCGATGCATGAGCTGCAAGCCGCCGCCGCCATCGGCCAGATGGGCCTGGTGCAAGCCTGGGAATCCAGCTTTGCCGAGCACGGCCGCCACACGGCGCAGATCCTGCTGACCCACGACGACCTGTCCGACCGCAAGCGCTACCTCAACGCCCGCAGCACCTTGCGTGCGCTGGTGGAGCTCAAGGTCATCCCGGTGATCAACGAGAATGATACCGTGGTCACCGACGAAATCCGTTTCGGCGACAACGACACCCTGGCCGCGCTGGTGGCCAACCTGGTGGAGGCCGACCTGCTGGTGATCCTCACTGACCGCGACGGCATGTTCGACGCTGACCCACGCCATAACCCCGATGCCCAACTGATCTACGAAGCGCGCGCCGATGATCCGGCGCTCGACGCCGTGGCCGGCAGCGTCGGCGGCGCCCTGGGGCGTGGCGGCATGCAGACCAAGTTGCGCGCAGCACGCCTGGCAGCACGTTCCGGGGCCCACACCATCATCGTCGGTGGGCGCCTGGAGCGTGTGCTGGATCGCCTCAAGGCGGGTGAGCGCATCGGTACGCTGCTGTCGCCCGAACGCGGCATGCTCGCGGCGCGCAAGCAATGGCTGGCCGGGCACCTGCAAACCCGTGGCACCCTGGTGCTCGACGATGGCGCGGTGTCGGCGTTGTCCCAGGGCAACAAGAGCCTGCTGCCGGTGGGCGTCAAGTTGGTGCAGGGCAGCTTCCGCCGTGGCGAGATGGTGGTGTGCGTGGCGCCCGACGGTCGTGAGATCGCCCGGGGCCTGGCCAACTACAGCGCCCTGGAAGCGCAGAAAATCATCGGACAATCGTCTGACGCGATTGTCGGACTCTTGGGTTACATGGCGGAGCCGGAACTGGTTCACCGCGATAACCTGATCCTGGTCTAAACAAAGGGAATACACGATGCGCGTGATGAAGGGATTGCTCGGCCTGCTGCTGGCCCTGCCGCTGCTGGCTTCGGCCGAAGAAGTTGGCCAGGTGTCGACGGTGTTCAAGTTCGTCGGCCCCAACGACCGGATTGTGGTCGAAGCGTTCGATGACCCCAAGGTCGACGGCGTGACCTGCTATTTGTCGCGCGCCAAGACCGGTGGCGTGAAAGGCGGCCTGGGCCTGGCCGAAGACCGTGCCGAAGCCTCGATCGCCTGCCGTCAGGTCGGCCCGATTCGCTTCAAGGGCGAGCTCAAGGACGGCGACGAAGTGTTCAAGGAGCGCACCTCGCTGGTGTTCAAGACCATGCAGGTGGTGCGTTTCCTCGACAAGAAGCGCAATACCCTGGTGTACCTGGTCTACAGTGACCGCTTGATCGAAGGCAGCCCGCAGAACGCGGTGACGGCGATTCCTATTCTGCCGTGGCCGACCGCTCAGTAATCCGCAGGCGAGTTTTGCAATCGGCGTCTATGATTGCAGGCTTGCGGGTTGTAATCTCGAAGCGCTGCTTTGCTAAGAACATGGGAAATCTGGAGTTCGTCATGAGTGCTTTCCACGACCTGAAACTCAAAGCTTTGGACGGACAAGAGCTGCCGCTGGCGCCCTTCAAGGGGCACGTTGTGCTGGTGGTCAACGTAGCCTCCAAATGTGGCTTGACCCCGCAGTACGCTGCGTTGGAAAACCTCTATCAGCAGTACAAGGACCAGGGTTTTACCGTGCTTGGCCTGCCGTGCAACCAGTTTGCTGGCCAGGAACCGGGCACCGAGGAAGAAATCCGCGAGTTCTGCAGCCTGAACTACGGCGTGACCTTCCCCCTGGGCAGCAAACTCGATGTGAACGGCCCTGAGCGTCACCAACTGTACCGTTTGCTGGCGGGCGAGGGTGCAGAGTTTCCAGGGGATATCACCTGGAATTTCGAGAAATTCCTGCTGGGCAAGGATGGCCGGGTCCTCGCGCGATTCTCGCCGCGCACTGCACCGGATGATCCGACGGTCGTGCAGGCCATCGAAAAAGCCCTGAGTTGAACACCTGCCGGTGCAGCTTCAAGTTGTAAGCTTGAAGCTGCAAGTAGAAGCACATGCGCGGCTCTTGCAGCTTTAAACCTGCAGCTAGCCGCTGCTTTCATACCCCTTAATCACCCAAATCAATAGTGCTATTCGGCACGCTGCACTCCCCATATTATCCGCATCATAAACCTCGTTTTCCGCGGAGTGCTCCCATGCCTGTCCAAGCCCTGTTCAAACCGTTCCAGCTCGGTGCACTGCAGCTGTCGACCCGTGTGGTCATGGCGCCGATGACCCGTTCGTTTTCCCCAGGTGGCGTGCCTGATTCCAAGGTCATCGAGTACTACCGCCGCCGTGCCGCTGCCGGCGTGGGCCTGATCATTACCGAAGGCACCGTGGTCGGTCACCCGGCCTCCAATGGCTACCCGAATGTCCCGCATTTCTACGGCGAGGCGGCGCTGGCCGGCTGGAAGAAGGTCGTCGATGCCGTGCACGCCGAAGGTGGCAAGATTGTCCCGCAGCTCTGGCACGTGGGCAGTGTGCGCCGCATCGGTACCGAGCCTGACGCCAGTGTGCCGGCCTACGGCCCGATGGAAAAACTCAAGGATGGCAACGTGGTCGTCCACGGCATGACCACCCAGGACATCAAGGATGTCATTGCCGCGTTCGCCCAAGCCGCCAAGGATGCCCAGGGCATCGGCATGGACGGCGTGGAAATCCATGGCGCCCATGGCTACCTGGTCGACCAGTTCTTCTGGGAAGGCAGCAACCAGCGCACCGACGAATACGGCGGCAGCCTGGCCAACCGTTCGCGCTTTGCCATCGAGTTGATCCAGGCCACCCGCGCCGCCGTCGGCCCGGACTTCCCGATCATCTTGCGTTTCTCCCAATGGAAGCAGCAGGACTACACCGCACGCCTGGTGCAAACCCCCGAGGCGTTGGGTGAATTCCTCAAGCCGTTGTCTGATGCCGGTGTGGATATTTTCCACTGCTCCACCCGCCGTTTCTGGGAGCCGGAGTTCGAAGGTTCCGACCTCAACCTCGCCGGCTGGACCCGCCAACTCACGGGTAAACCGACGATCACCGTGGGCAGTGTCGGCCTGGATGGCGAATTCCTGCAGTTCATGGTCAATACCGACAAGGTCGCCCAACCGGCCAGTCTGGAAAAACTGCTGGAGCGCTTGAACAACGACGAGTTCGACCTGGTCGCTGTTGGTCGAGCGCTGCTGGTAGATCCGGATTGGGCCGTGAAGGTGCGTGAAGGTCGTGAAGGCGACATTCTGCCGTTCAGTCGCGAGGCGTTGACGACCCTGGTGTAGGGGGGAGCCCAGGCCTGCGGTCACTATCGACGGCTGAGCGTGAAGGTTTAGCTGTTTCAGGCGAAAGGCCGGGTATTGAGTACCCGGCCTTCCGCTTGTGTTCAGACCATCATTCGCCTCAATGCTTATTGCCTTGTCCTTGGTCCATATTGGTTAAAGCTAGAAGTGCTGTCCGTCTGGTCGGAACGTGCCCATTGAGGTGGCCTGACGGAACATTGCTCCTGGTTTGGGCGCGTACCGCCAGGTCGTGGGAGGCCGTCAGTGGGCTGCGGGCGTTGCCAGGCGTTCTGCGCCGGCTGCCAGGCGTTTTGCGGGCGTGTGGACTGTGGGCGGTTGTCAGGGTTGTGCAGTGGGCGTTGCCAGTCGTTCTGCGCCGGCCGCCAGGCGTTTTGCGGGCGTGTGGACTGCGGGCGGTTGTCAGGGTTATGCGGTGGGCGTTGCCAGTCGTTCTGCGCCGGCCGCCAGGCGTTTTGCGGGCGTGTGGACTGCGGGCGGTTGTCAGGGGTGTGCGGTGGGCGTTGCCAGTCATTCTGCGCCGTTTGCCAGTTGTTTTGCGGGCGCGAAGGTTGCGGGCGGTTCCAGCCAGTGTTTGCGTGGTTCTGGTGGTTGTGACCGCTTCCGGATGGGGATGCCCATGCGGAGGGGTTGAATGGTTGGAATCTCAGCGCCATTGATCCATTTATCAGTGTCGACATAGTGCTCTCTATTAGTTTTTCAGCATGAATGACCTGCCTCGTTCGAGTGTGTTTCACAGGGACACACCCCCTCTTACGGCAGGTGTCATATCAGTGGTGATAATTCGCTCGACGTTCCGGAAATATCCTGTTGTGGCGTACCGATTCAGGCAGTCTCAGGGAGGGATTCCTACCGTTGAAACCAGTATTCAATGGGTAGGCAGGCAGGGCGGGGAATTGGCCTACGTCATTCGTAGAGCGTTCAACGAATGTCAGGCAGTGTTGGAGCTGCCGAATGTTCTGCGCACACATCGCGTAACTGGTTCTCGAACTGCTCGATAATCGCCGGCCAGCCCTGGCGGCTCGCATGTTGGCGTGCATTGAGGCGGGCCCTGCGCAAATGTTCGCTGTCTTCCAGCAACCATCTGGCCGCATCGCAAAACGCGTCCTCATCACCCGGCATGGCCAGCACACCGTTGTAACCATGGCGGATATGCTGGGTCGCCGCCGCCTGGTCGTACGCCACCACACCCAGCCCGGAGGCCATGGCCTCGAGCACCACATTGCCGAAGGTTTCGGTCAGGCTGGGGAACAGGAACACATCCCCTGATGCGTAATGCCGCGCCAGTTCTTCGCCGCGCTGGGTGCCACAGAACACCGCGTCGGGCAGGTCGCGCTCGAGCATCGGGCGTTGCGGGCCATCGCCGACGATGATCAGCTTCAGCCGACGCTGTGGATAAGTTGCCTGCAGCGCGTCAAAGCAGCGCTTGAGCAGCCCGAGGTTTTTCTCCTGGGCCAGGCGCCCCACGTGCAGCACGGCAATATCGTCGTTTTCCAGGCCCCAGCTTTCCCGCAGTGCGTTGTCACGCTTGGCCGGGTGGAATAACTGGCTGTCCACCCCGCGCGCCAGCATCCCCAGGCGCTCGAAATGCCGACGCTCCAGTTCCAGGCGTTGGCTGGCGCTGGGCACCAGGGTCAAGGTCGAACGGTTATGAAACCAGCGCAGGTAGTGCGTGACCATGCGGCTTAACAGGCTCAGGCCGTACTGGTTGGAGTACTGCTGGAAATTGGTGTGAAAACCGCTGACCACACTGATTCCCAGGCGCCGTGCCGCCCGCAGCGCCGACAGCCCCAGCGGCCCTTCAGTGGCGATATACAGCACGTCCGGGCGCTGGCGTGTCCAACGGCGCAGCAACTTGTGCATCGACGACTGGCCCCATTGCAGGCCGGGGTAACCCGGCAGCGGCCAGCCACGGCAGAGCAGCAAGCCATCATCGCTGGGCCGGCTTGCATCGGCGCCCTGGCGCGGGCGAACCAGTTCGACTTGATGGCCGCGCGCGCGCAAACCTTCGCACAGGCGGCCAAGGGTATTGGCCACCCCGTTGATCTCTGGCGGGAAGGTTTCGGTGATGAGAGTGATGTGGAGCGAAGCTGTCGTCATGACCCACAGTGTCGCCGTGGGCCATGTCGCCATTGTGTCATGCAGATGATGGATTTATGACTTGGCCACTTTCGGCGTCGCCATGGCCTCGGCGCCCTGTTCACGCACCCAGAACAACGTCGCCCCGGCCACTGCCGCCGGCATCATCAACAGGTTGACCACTGGCACCAGCAGCACCAGGTAGACGATGCCGCCGAAGCTCATGCTCTGCCAGCGCTTCTGGCGCAGCCAGGCGAGCATTTCGTTCCAGCCCAGCTTGTGGTTATCGGCCGGGTAGTCGATGTATTGGATCGCCATCATCCACACGCCGAACAGCAGCCACAGTGGCGCGGCGATCAGGTTGACCACCGGAATGAAAGACAGGATAAACAGGCCGATGGCCCGTGGCAGGAAGTAGCCCAGCTTGCGCATTTCCCGGGCCAGGGTACGCGGAACCATTTCAATCAGTTCGCCCCAGCTGAAGGCCGGGAAGTCATCGGTACCCCGTACCACCACTTCGACTTTCTCGGAAAGAAAGCCATTGAACGGTGCCGCGATGATATTGGCGAGCATGGTGAAGGTGAAAAACACCATCAGCACCACCAGCACTACAAACAGCGGCCATAGCAGGTAATTCAGAAAGCTCAGCCAGCCGGGCAGGGTCGGCATCAAGTGGTCGACCCACAGGCTGAACTGATGGCCGGCAAAGTAGATCAAGCCGACGAACAGCACCAGGTTGATCGCCAGCGGCAGCAGCACAAACAGCCGCAGGCCGGGGCTCAGCACCAGTTTGAGGCCTTCACGCAGGTATTGCGGGCCGGAAAGAACAGGGGCGGGCATGGAGAACTCCGAGCAGGATGACGAACGCGCCGACCTTACCGGCTTTGCCTTCAAGGCGAAAGCGTGGTCGGTGTGACGACATCAACGGTAACAAAGGCGTCGATTAATCGGCCTGACTGCATAGAGACCGCCTATGAGCTGGATTGTTATTCCGTATTTCCTTAATCTTGCCCCCCTCGATACGCTGCACCCATTATTTTTCAGGGCCTGCGAGTTAAAGCCTTCCCCAAGTGCTTCGTGGTCCCTTTTTTATTCCAGCCGTCTTGTAGTCCGGGCGGTCGATAGGAGTGAGTCATGTCTGATACCCGTCATTCGCGAGTGATTATTCTCGGTTCCGGCCCTGCCGGTTACAGCGCTGCCGTCTACGCTGCCCGGGCCAACCTCAAGCCGCTGCTGATCACCGGCATGCAGGCGGGCGGTCAGTTGACCACCACCACTGAAGTCGACAACTGGCCGGGCGATGTCCACGGCCTGACCGGCCCGGTGTTGATGGAGCGTATGAAAGAGCACGCCGAGCGCTTTGAAACCGAGATCGTGTTTGATCACATCAACAAGGTCGACTTCTCCAAGAAGCCTTACAGCCTGACCGGCGACAGCGGCGTCTACACCTGCGATGCACTGATCATCGCCACCGGTGCCAGCGCTCGCTACCTGGGCCTGCCATCGGAAGAAGCGTTCATGGGCAAGGGTGTTTCCGCTTGCGCCACCTGTGACGGGTTCTTCTACCGCAACAAGCCGGTCGCCGTGGTCGGTGGCGGCAACACGGCCGTGGAAGAGGCGCTGTACCTGGCCAACATCGCCAGCACCGTGACCCTGGTTCACCGCCGCGAGACGTTCCGCGCCGAGAAGATCCTGATCGACAAGCTGCACGCCCGTGTCGCCGAAGGCAAGATCATCCTCAAGCTCAACGCCACTCTGGATGAAGTCCTGGGCGACAACATGGGTGTGACCGGTGCTCGCCTGAAAAACAACGACGGCAGCTTCGACGAGCTGAAAGTCGACGGCGTGTTCATCGCCATCGGCCACACCCCGAACACGTCGTTGTTCGAAGGCGTGCTGGAAGCCAAAGACGGTTACCTGGTGGTGCAAGGCGGTCGTGAAGGCAACGCCACCGCGACCAACATCGAAGGCATCTTCGCTGCCGGCGACGTGGCCGACCACGTTTACCGCCAGGCCATCACCTCGGCCGGCGCCGGTTGCATGGCGGCCCTGGACGCCGAGCGTTACCTCGACGGTTTGAAGGACGCTGCGTTCTAAATTGTTGAAATAAAAAAACCGGCTACGAGGCCGGTTTTTTTATGGGTGCAATTTAAATCTGGGAGGGACAAGCCCTCTCCCACATTTTGATCTGCATCTGACTCAGGATTTGCGGGTCAGTGGCTGGGCGGCGAATTTCACACCTGCCAACCCATGGGCAATCAACGCGCGGATATTGCCATGGTCACTGCCCTCAGGCGTGGCCACCACCGAGCGGTAATGCTCGCCAAACGCCAGCAGCGCTTCCTGGTCGCTCAAGCCTTCCAGCAGCGCCAGGCCCAAGGTCTTGCACGAACCTTCGTTCTGCCCGGCAGCGTTTTCCACATCGCCGTTGGTGAAGGCCTGCGGCTGGTAATCGTAACCGGCAGCGATAAACGCCAGGGTGTCGGCAAAAACGTGTGCGCCGCTGTCGAGGCTGGCGCGCAGGGTGTTCAAATCAGTCATGGGTTTTTCCTTTGGCGAACGCCGCCTGTTGTTCGGCGCTGGCTTCTTGCTGGTATTGGGCTTTCCACTCGGCGTACGGCATGCCGTACACCACTTCACGGGCGTCATCGAGGCTCAGCTCGATCTGGCGTTCGTCGGCCTCGGCCTTGTACCACTTGGACAGGCAGTTACGGCAGAAACCGGCGAGGTTCATCAGGTCGATGTTCTGCACATCCTTGCGGCTGTCCAGGTGCGCCACCAGGCGGCGGAAGGCGGCGGCTTCGAGTTCGAGGCGTTGTTGATCGTTCATAGGGCTCACTGACAATTCAGGGGTTAGCGGCTGGCCGCCAGGGTAATCGACACCGACTCGGCAAAGCGCAGCGCATGGGGCTTGTCCACTTCGACTTCGGCGTACAGCACCGATTCGTTGCTCATCACCAGATCCAGCAGTTCCTGGGTCAGGCGCTCCAGCAAGGCAAAGCGGTTGCCTTCCACGTGGGCGATGATGGCCTTGGTGATGGTGCGGTAGTTCAGCGCGTGGTCGATGTCGTTGTCGCGCACGGCTTCCTGGGCGGCATACAGGATGGTCAGGTTGATCAGCACATCCTGCTTGTTGAGGATTTCGTCCTCATTGATACCGATGAAGGTGCGCAGGCACAGGTCCTTGACCCGGATGCGCGCCATGCCTGGTTGAAGTTGTGGCATTGCTACTTGCTCCGTCCAATCAGTTGCAGGAACTCCATGCGCGTGGTGTTCGACTCGCGGAACGCGCCGAGCATCACCGAGGTGTTCATGGTTGAATTCTGTTTTTCCACGCCGCGCATCATCATGCACATGTGCTTGGCTTCGATCACCACGGCCACGCCAGCGGCCTGGGTCACGTCCTGGATGGCATCGGCGATTTGCCGGGTGAGGTTTTCCTGGATCTGCAGGCGCCGGGCGAACATGTCGACGATGCGCGCCAGCTTCGACAGGCCCAGTACCCTGCCGGTCGGAATATAGGCCACGTGGGCCTTGCCGATAAAGGGCAGCAGGTGATGCTCGCACAGCGAATACAGCTCGATGTCCTTGAGGATCACCATCTCGTCGTTGTCGGAGGCGAACAGTGCGCCGTTGACGATTTCCTCGAGGTTCTGTTCATAGCCATGACACAGGTACTGCATGGCCTTGGCGGCGCGCTTGGGGGTGTCGAGCAAGCCTTCGCGTTCCGGGTCTTCGCCCAGGCCCTTGAGGATCTCGCGGTAATGGTGGGGCAGGGATAAGGTCATACAACATCCTCACAAACGGCTTACTTGATATGCCGCCCGCCGTTGACGGTCAGGGTGGTACCGGTGACATAGGGGTTGTCCAGCAGGTAACGCACACTCTGGTAGATCACCTCGGGGCCAGGCTCGATGCCCAGGGCCGACTTGGCCAGCACCTTGGTGCGATAGGCCGCGTCGTCGCCTTCGTTGAACATCACCATCGCCGGGGCGATGCCGTTGACCTTGATCAGCGGCGCAAACTGCGCGGCGAACGACAGCGTCAGGCTGTCGAGCCCGGCCTTGGTGGCGCAGTAGGCGATGTGCTGGCGGCTGCCCTTGCGTACCACGTCATCGCTGATATGCACGATGTCGGCAGGTGTCGAGCGTTGCAGCAAGGGTGAACAATGCAGGTTGATCAGGTATGGCGCAAGCATGTGCACGCTGAACATGTCGGTAAAGGCACGGCTTTCGTCGCCCGGCGCCTCCGCGACCCAAGCCGAAGCGTTGTGGATGATCGCACGCAGGCTTTGGGTGTGGCTGTTCAGTTCAGCGATAAACGCGAGAATCCCGGCTTCGGTGGAAAAGTCGGCAAACACGCCGACTGCGCCACGCTCACGCAGGGCCTGCACGCCGGGGCGTTCGCTGCGGTAGCTGAAAATCACCGGCTGGCCTTCGTCCAGCAGGCGCTCGGCGCAATGCAGGCCGACGCGCTGGCCGGCGCCGGTGATCAGGATCGGGGCGTTCGTTGCAGTCATGGGAGGCTCGCGTCGCTGGCAGGCGCAAATCATACCAGCGACGGGCCGCCCCTGTACTCACGCCGCCGCTTCGGAGGCCTTGCGCGGGGCTGGCGCTGGGTGCAGCCAGTTCGCCAGCAGGTGGGTCGACAGCGGAATGAACCAGTACACCATCAAGGGCGTGAGTGCGATTGTGCTGACCAGCACCCGTGGCCCCAGCTCGAGTTCACTGAGCAGCGGCCCCAGGACGAAGTTGAACAGCAGCGACACCGGGAAAAACGCCAGCCAGATCGCCACCGCCTGCTTCCAGCGTGGCGGACGGGCACCCGCTGCGCCAAACCAGCCATCGATGCCCCGTACACGGTGCTCGGACGGGTCGGCGAACAAATCGCTGCCACGGCTCAACCACGCACTGCGTGAGGCGGAAAACTCCCAGGCGTGCAGGGTCTTCTCATCGGCGAAGCGGAAAATGATCTGGAATTCATCGTCATTGGGCGGTGGGGCCAGCACGCCGGAGCCCAGGTAACCGGGGAAGTCGGTGGCCAATTGCTCGCCTTCGCGCAGCCAGGCCATCAGTTCTTCATAGCGCCCTTTGGCCACGCGGCGCGCAACCATCAAGGTGACGGGAGAGGTAGACATTGTGTATCTCCAAATGTACGGGTGCACTGGACCGTGTAGGTGGCGCACAGACGAAGCTGCGGGGTGTTGCAGCGACGCGTAAAAAGCAGGCAAGGATTATTCCTGTTTTACCCGAATACACCAGCGACATTGGTCCGAAAAGCGGGAAACTTGAAAAAGACAGGTGTAAAGGCGTTAAATGAGCGCCCAGTTAACGTTGGTTTTTTGGTCAAAAATGCCCGTGATTACTGCTCCGCTTGAAAGTGTTTCGCATCTGGATTCCACTGATTCCGATGAGCTGTTTCCGATCCGTGAAGTCTCGAGATTGACAGGCGTCAACCCGGTCACCCTGCGTGCCTGGGAGCGCCGTTATGGGCTGATACAGCCCACGCGCACTGAAAGCGGGCATCGCCTCTATTCCAAGGCCGATATACAGACAGTCCATCGTATTCTCGATTGGATCGAACGCGGCGTCGCCGTAAGCAAAGTGGGCAAGATCCTCGCTCGCGACGATCAGCAGGCCGAAGCCGTTCGTGCGCAGCGCAATGCGGTCGAGGAAAGCGAATTGCCGCAGTGGCAGGCGCGGCTGATGCAGGCCGTCAGCGACTTCGATGACCGTCAACTGGAGCGTGTGTATGGGCAGGTCCTGGCTACCTACCCACTTGACGTGGTGTTCCAGGACATTCTGATGCCCCTGTGGAATGAGCTGTTGCGTCATCAGGGGCGTTTCGGCCAGGCCAGCGAGTGGCTGTTCTTCGACAACTTCCTGCGAGTGCGTGCCCTGGAGCGCCTGCAACTGGCGTGTGCTTCAACCGTGCCGCGGGTATTGCTGGCGGCCATGGCGGGTGAGTGCCGCAAGTTGGAGTTGCTGGTGGCGGCGCTCTTGATGAGCCGGGATGACCTGGCCGTGAAAGTGCTGGGCATGGGACAGCCGTTTGACGAGTTGACGCTGGTCTGCGAGAAGACTCACCCACAGGCGCTGATCCTCTTCTCCAATTACTCGCATAACCATGATCTTGCCGGGCGTTTGAACCGCTTGGCGTTGACCCTGGATTGCCCGCTGCTGCTTGCAGGTGCGGCGTCGGATCTTGCCGAGGACGGCCTGGCCGGCACGTCCATCGGCTGCCTGGGCAATGAAGGTCGCTTGATGCGGCGGCGCTTGCAACAGTTTCTCAGCGGCGCGCTGGATACCTGATTTCAGGCATGCATGTGCGGGTGGACCAGGCGGTGCTGGTGCAGGATGAACTGACGCAGGCGCTCGGTTTCATCCACATCGCTTTGGCTCAAGCGGTAGGCAAACAAACCTCGCGCCGTTTCCCGCTCGAACGAGCCGCGCAGCGCGATGCGTTCGTAGCCCGACGGGCTGAACCACAGGGAAAAGGTTTTTGGCGGCTTGATCCGGCTGCGAATCTCCACCAGCACACCCTTGAATGACACTTCATGCACCCGCAGGGCGCCAGCAGCACCGCGGATGTTCTCCAGCGCCACCGGCGTTTCAAGCGCCAGGCGCCACGGGCGTATCATCGGCCCGTCTTCGAAAATACTCGGCACGCCCAAACGCAGATGCACCGCATTGAACTCATCCTCTACCAGATGCAGGGGGAAGGTCAGTTGCTGGTTGTCGAACTGCGCCTGGATGGTGAGGTGGTCATGGGCGGCCAGGCGGGTGAGCAAGTCGCGAATCTGTGCACCGCCGTTGACGGTCAGGCTCGACGAAGCATCCCGCAGGTTGAGTTGCGGGTTGTGCTGCATGCTCTGAATGAAATCCAGCTCATCCTGGGTCAGAAGCGCATTGCGTTGCATCGTGCTTGCTCAATGGAGGGGTATTAAAGTGCCATTATCCGCTGTTACGGCCGCAGTTTCTAAATTTTGTTTAATCCGCTTGTCGCTTTGAGCGCCGCCAGCTCGGCCTTGACCTCGGCCAGTTCACTTTCCAGCTGCGCGACACGCTGCTGGGCCTTGACCTGGAGCGTGACGTCCTTTTGTACACCGACGAAATACGTCTGCTTGTCCGCGGCGTTGTAAACCGTTGAAAGGGACAGTTCGTTCCAGAAATGGCTGCCGTCCTTGCGGTAATTGCGCAGGGTTTCCCGGCAGGCACCGCCGTTCTCCAGCGCTTCACGGATGGCCATCAGGGCCGGCTGGTCACGGTCGCCGGATTGCAGGAAGCGGCAATCCTGATAGAGGATTTCGTCGAGGGTGTAGCCGGTCAGCCGTTCGAATGCAGGGTTCACGTAGATCAGCGGCTTGTCCTTGCCTTCTCTTTCAGCGACGACGATGCCGTCGTTGGAAGCGTTGATCACCATTTGCATCAGCTTGGCGTTAATCATTGAGCGGTCCATGGCTTGTGGTTGGAGTGGGCAGTTTAAGACATGCCTTGAATCTTGCACGGCGGGCGCCGAAATATTTGCGCCAGCTGCTAATATCCCAGGCTTTCGCTCAACTACAGGATCAGATTGATGAAAGTCGCCATCCTTTCCGGCTCGGTGTACGGCACGGCTGAAGAAGTCGCGCGCCACGCCGCCGACCTCCTCAACAAGGCCGGCTTTGAGGCCTGGCACAATCCCCGTGCGACCTTGGCGGATGTAATAGCCTTCAGTCCGCAAGCCTTTCTGGCGGTGACCTCCACCACCGGCATGGGCGAATTGCCCGACAACCTGCAACCCCTGTATTCAACCATTCGCGACCAACTGCCCGCCGCTTGGCGCGGCCTGCCCGGCGCAGTGATCGGCCTGGGCGATGCCAGCTACGGCGATACCTTCTGTGGCGGTGGCGAGCAAATGCGCGAGCTGTTCGGCGAGTTGGGTGTGCGTGAAGTGCTGCCGATGCTGCGCCTGGACGCCAGCGAAAGCGTCACCCCGGAAGCCGACGCCGAGCCATGGCTGGCCGAGCTGGTCACTGCACTGCGCGCTTGACCGGAAACTCGCGTAACAACGCCAGCCAGGCCTGGGCGGCTTTCGACAGGTAGGCGCCCTCACGCCAGATAAAGGCAATGTCCCAGCGCAGGTAGTCGGGCGCCTTCAACGTCAGGCGCACCACCCCAGGTCGCACCAGCCCACGGGCGACCACGCTGGGCAGCAGCACCACGCCTTGGCCGGCGGCCACCAAGGCGGCGAGGAAATCCGCCTGGCCGCTGCGGCCGATTTCCTTCGGGGTAAAACCCAACTGCTGACACGCCTGCATCAGGCGGTCGTTAAGCACAAAGCTGCGCTGGTACATCAGGAACGGTGTGTCCGCCAATTCCTCGAGGCGCACCTGGGCGTTGTCCGCCAGGGGATGGTCAATCGGCAGCAGTGCGTCCAGGGGTTCATCGCAAAAGGCTTGCCAGGCAAACGCCGGGTCATTGGGTTTCAAGCTGCCGCCCACTTCCAGCTCACCGCTCAGGATGGCCTGTTCGATATTGCGGCTACCGCCTTCCAGCAGTTGGATGGTGACGTTCGGGTAGCGCCGGCGGTACTCGGCAAACAACCCGGCGAACAGCGTGTCACCCGCCAGCAGCGGCAGGCCCAGGCGCAACTCGCCGCGGGTGAGCTGCTGCATATCGTCCAGCTCGCTCAGCAGTTCGGCTTGCAGGCGCAACATGGCTTCGGCGCGTTGCAGTACGACCTGGCCGGCGGCGGTCAGGCGGGTCTGCGAGCCGATGCGGTCGAGCAGCGGTGTGCCAAGGCTTTGCTCCAGTTGCGCCACCTGTTTGCTGACGGCGGACTGGCTGATATGCAGGGTTTTCCCCGCCTGGGTAAAGCCCCCTCGGTGGATCACTTCGACAAAGCTGCGCAGCTGTTTGAATTCCATCGGCCTGATTCCAGTTTGGAATGGCTGACAGTCTAACAATTCGCTGTGGGGATGGAAGGCCTCGCTCTAAAATGGGGGCCTGCGAGGACCCAAAGCCCATGAAACGTTTTCCCTTCAAACACCTTGGCCGTTTGCTGACTGAACTGGTCGTGCTGCTCGCGATTTATCTGCTGGGCACCCAGTTGGCGAGCTGGCTAGCTTGGCCCATTCCCGGTGGCGTGGTGGGCCTGGGCCTGTTGCTGGCAACGTTCGCCAGCGGCCTGGTCAAACCGGCGGCACTGCAATTGGGCGCCGGGGTGTTGATGGCCGAGATGCTGCTGTTCTTCATCCCGGCCCTGATGAGCCTGCTCGATTACGGTGGCCTGCTGCGCAACGATGGCTGGCGCATCCTGTTGGTGATCGGCTTCAGCACGCTGGCGGTGATGCTGGTCACGGCGTTTACGGTAGAAGCGGTGTGCCGCTGGAGGTTGCGCCATGAAGCTTGAGCTGATGCCGGTGTTCTGGCTCGCCTTGACCCTGGGCGCCTACGTATTCAGCCGCTGGCTCTACCGACGTACCGGGCGCTACCTGCTGTCGCCGCTGATCCTGGTGCCGGCACTGTTGCTGGCGGTGGCCTTGCCGATGCACACCGCCTATGCCGAATACGCCACCGACACCCACTGGCTGATGCTGGTGCTGGGCCCGGTGACTGTGGCGTTTGCCGTGCCGATCTGGCAGCAGCGCCGCTTGCTGGCGCGGCACTGGCCAGCGTTGTTGCTGGGCATGATGGCGGGCAGCGTGGCGTCGATCGCGACCTCGTTCGGCCTGGCAAAAGCCCTGGCGTTGGACAGCGCCGTGACGATGTCGCTGGTGCCGCGCTCGATCACCACACCGTTCGCCATGCCGGTGTCTTCCGACCTGGGTGGCGTGCCGGAGCTGACGGCGGTGTTCGTGATGTTCACCGGTGTGTTCGGCGCCATGCTCGGTGGTGTCTTGCTCAAATGGCTGCCGCTGCGGACACCCCTGGCACGTGGCGCATTGTTTGGCGTGGGCGCCCACGGTGCGGGTGTCAGCCGCGCCCATGAAGTGGGTGGCGAAGAGGGCTCGGTCGCCGGCCTGGTGATGGTGTTGACGGGGTTGCTCAACCTGTTTGCCGTGCCTTTTCTGGCGGCGCTTCTCTGACGCGCTTTAAACAAACTTCAACTATTCTCTGAACTGACCCGCTCGGTCATCAAGCTGGCTGCCAAGGCAACTCCGGCGGCCATGAGGTCTGACTAGACTGGCCCATCACACAAAAAAACAACAATAAGACAGTGCGCCAAGGAGGTCATCGCCGTGAGCCTAGCCCCCGTTCTATCGCCGCAGAATGTCAAAGACCAGGTCAGCGCTGCCGAATGGCAGACCCGCGTCGACCTGGCGGCCTGCTATCGCCTGGTGGCGCTGCATGGCTGGGATGACCTGATCTTTACCCATATCTCGGCCAAGGTGCCGGGCACCGATGATTTCCTGATCAACCCCTACGGGCTGATGTTCCACGAGATCACCGCGTCGAGCCTGGTCAAGGTCGACCTGGCCGGCAACAAACTGATGGACAGCCCCTACGACATCAATCCGGCGGGCTACACCATCCACAGTGCCATCCATGAAGTTCGCCATGATGTGACGTGCGTGCTGCACACCCACACGGCCGCGGGTGTGGCCGTCGCTGCGCAGAAGCAGGGCGTGTTGCCCATCAGCCAGCAATCGCTCTTCGTGCTGTCGAGCCTGGCCTACCACGCCTACGAAGGCGTGGCCTTGAACCACGAAGAAAAAGCCCGCCTGCAGGCCGACCTCGGGGATAGCAATTTCCTGATGCTGCACAACCATGGCCTGCTGACCTGCGGCAGTACCATTGCCGACACCTTTCTGATGATGTTCACCTTCCAGCGCGCCTGCGATATTCAGGTGCTGGCGCAGAGCGGCGGCGCCGAATTGATCGCCATCGGGCCGCAGATTCTTGCCGGTGCCAAGGCGATGGTGGCGGCTGTCACAAAGAGCGCCCAAGGCATGGGCGGCGCGCTGGCCTGGCCGGCCTTGCTGCGCAAATTGGACCTGCAAGACCCAGGGTATAACCGCTGATGCCACTCGCCGAAATCCCGCTCAGAGTCTGGCGCAAGCGTGGCCAGGATTTCGTCTTTCGCGGCCGTACCCTTCGCTATTGGGTGGCCGGGCAGGGCGAACCGCTGCTGCTGATCCATGGCTTCCCCACGGCCAGTTGGGACTGGCATTACCTATGGCAACCCCTGGCCCAGCGGCACCTGGTGATCGCCTGCGACATGCTCGGCTTCGGTGACTCGGCCAAGCCGCTGGACCACGATTACTGCCTGCTGGAACAGGCTGACTTGCAACAGGCCCTGCTCGAACACTTGCGGGTGGAACAGCCGGTGCATGTGTTGGCCCACGACTACGGTGATAGCGTCGCCCAGGAACTTTTGGCCCGGCACTACGAAGGCCGGTTTGAGATGGCCAGCTGTGTGTTCCTCAATGGCGGGTTGTTCCCCGAAACCCATCGCCTGGCGCTGGTGCAAAAACTCTTGCTCAGCCCCCTGGGCTGGATGATCGGCCGCGCCTTCGGGCGAAGTGCCCTGTCTGACAGCTTCGGCCAGATATTCGGCCCCGACACCCGCCCCAGTGAAAGTGCGCTGGATGATTTCTGGAGCCTGATCAATGCCAACGGCGGCACGCGCATCCTGCACAAACTGATCGCCTACGTCCCCCAGCGCCGTCGCCTGCGTGATCGCTGGGTCGGCGCGATGCAGCGCGGCGAAGTGCCGTTGCGGGTGATCGACGGCGAAGTGGACCCGATCTCCGGCGCGCATATGGTCGAGCGTTACCAGCAACTGGTGCCCGACGCCGACACGGTGTTGCTGGCCAATATCGGCCACTACCCGCAGATCGAGGCGCCGGTGCAGGTGCTCAGGCACTACCAGGCCTTTCGTGATCGGCTCGGGCAGCCGGCCTCGCAAGTGGCCTATTCCTGATCCCGAATCCTTTTCTGTAGGAGCGAGCTTGCTCGCGAAAATCGTCAACGATAACGTGGGAATCCTGACACCACGCGGCGCTCTGGGATTTTTCGCGAGCAAGCTCGCTCCTACAGAGAGACGAGTCATCATCCCCCAGCCTTATCGAGCACCATTCAGCCTCCGCCGTATTTATTGTGACCGCAGGCGCGTTGCCGGACACTCGAACCATTCCCATTGTCGCCAGCGGAGTTTGGTATGAGTGAGTCAGTGCAGTTCCAGGATAAGGTCGTGATCGTCACCGGTGCCGGCGGCGGATTGGGCCGGGCCCATGCGCTGCTGTTCGCCAGGCACGGGGCCAAGGTCCTGGTCAACGACCTCGGCGGTTCTACCCAGGGCGAGGGCGCCAATGCCTCCGCCGCCGATCGGGTGGTCGCCGAGATTCGTGCTGCGGGCGGTGTCGCCGAGGCCAACCATGACTCTGTCACCGACGGTGACAAAATCGTCCAGAACGCCCTCGACGTTTTCGGTCGCGTCGACGTAGTGGTCAACAACGCCGGCATCCTGCGTGACAAAACCTTCCACAAAATGGACGACGCCGACTGGGACTTGGTTTACCGCGTGCATGTCGAAGGCGCCTACAAAGTCACCCGCGCCGCCTGGCCCCACCTGCGTGAGCAAGGCTACGGCCGGGTGATCTTCACCGCGTCCACCTCGGGCATCTACGGCAATTTCGGCCAGTCCAACTACGGCATGGCCAAGCTCGGGCTGTACGGCCTGACCCGCACCCTGGCCCTGGAAGGGCGCAAGAACAACATCCTGGTCAATGCGATTGCCCCTACCGGCGGTACGCGCATGACCGAAGGCCTGATCCCGCCGCAAGTGTTCGAGCGCCTCAAGCCGGAACTGGTCAGCCCGCTGGTGGTGTACCTGGGCAGCGAAGCGTGCCAAGAAACGTCCGGGCTGTTCGAGGTGGGTGGCGGCTGGATCGGCAAGACCCGCTGGGAACGCAGCCTGGGCGTAGGCTTCGACCCTGAAGCCGGGTTCTCCCCCGATGACGTGGCGGCGCATTGGGCGCAGATCTGCGACTTTGAAGGCGCAGCCCACCCCAACGACAACATCGAAGCGCTGAAGGAGATGATGGCGAACTTGCAGAAGTACAGCCTGTGATCGTTGCTTGAAAAAGCTTGAATCCCACGGGGCGCTGATGGCGCCCCGTTTTATTTCAGGCAAAAAAAAGCCGCTGCAAACGCAGCGGCTGAAGTCAGACGTTGGATCAAGGAGCGACAAATCAACGTCAGTGAACACAGGTAACAGATTGAAAACAGGCATCAATCCATTCAAGTCTGGCTGTTCTTCCCGAGGGGGAAGCGGGCTGTTTGCCCTGAAAGCTAGGCAAGAATAGTCGGTTGTTACAAAATGAGTAATCCCGATTCATGACAAGGACTGTTACTGAAAGCGCAACAGTTTCAGGGCAAGCCATCCATTCCCCTGATAGCCCGCCATCCACCCAATCCATGGGGCTGCCCGCACCCCGGCCAGAGCGGCTTGTCATCCTTTCGAGCGATAGAGCGAATCCCTCCTTGGTGCGCTTATCGCTCCTGATGCGCGGCAGTAGGGTGAGGCCTTCTGTCACTCACCGGGGAAGACGCATGACAAAAACAACAATGCGCGCCATCTTCACGCCACAGGCGCTGGCCGCTGCGGTTGCGTTGGGTTGCTGTGCCCAGGCACAGGCTGTTTCCTTCAATATTGGCGAGATCGAAGGGCAATTCGACTCCTCGCTGTCGGTCGGCTCGAGCTGGGGCATGCGCGATGCCGATAAAAAGCTCGTGGGCACCGTCAATGGTGGCACGGGCCAGGCTTCCACGGGGGATGACGGGCGTCTCAACTTCAAGAAGGGTGAGACCTTCTCCAAGATCTTCAAAGGCCTGCATGACCTGGAGCTGAAGTACGGCGACACCGGTGTGTTCGTGCGCGGCAAGTACTGGTACGACTTCGAACTCAAGGACGAAGACCGCGAGTTCAAGCAGATCAGCGACCACAACCGCAAGGAAGGCGCCAAGTCCAGCGGTGCGCAGATCCTCGATGCGTTCGTCTACCACAACTACTCCCTGGGCGACCTGCCGGGCACCGTGCGTGCCGGCAAGCAGGTGGTCAGTTGGGGCGAAAGTACCTTCATCGGCAACTCCATCAACAGCATCAACCCGATTGACGTGTCGGCGTTCCGTCGGCCCGGTGCCGAGATCAAGGAAGGGCTGATCCCGGTCAACATGTTGTTTGCGTCCCAGAGCCTGACCAACCAACTGACCGTGGAAGGCTTCTACCAGCTGGAGTGGGACCAGACGGTGCTGGATAACTGCGGCACCTTCTTTGGCAATGACGTGGCGGCGGATGGCTGCACCGGCAACTACACGGTGGGTAGTCCGGCGATTGCACCGCTCCAACCGATCGCAGCGGCTCGCGGCCAAGGCTTTGTGGTGACCCGCGAAGGCGTGGTGGTGCAGCGTGCCGGTGACCGCGATGCACGGGACTCCGGCCAATTCGGTGCAGCCTTGCGCTGGCTGGGCGATGACACGGAGTACGGCCTGTACTTCATGAACTACCACAGCCGCACCCCGACTGTGGGCACGATTACCGCCAACACCAATCTGGCGACCATCGGTGGTATCGCGGCGGCCGCTCCGGCGGGCTTCGGTTCGGCCCTGGCCCAGAGCACCATGCTCGGCCGTGGCCAGTACTACCTCGACTATCCGGAAGACATCCGCCTGTTCGGCGCCAGTTTCTCCACCACCTTGCCCACCGGCACGGCGTGGACCGGCGAGATCAGCTACCGCCCGAATGCACCGGTGCAGCTCAACACCACTGACTTGACCCTGGCCCTGATCAACCCGATTGCCGGCAATGCGGCATCGCCGATCCGTTCCTCCTTCGGTGCCGACAACAAGGGCTACCGCCGCAAGGAAATCACCCAGATCCAAAGCACCATGACTCAGTTCTTCGACCAGGTGCTGGGCGCTGAACGCTTGACCCTGGTGGGCGAAGCGGCCGTGGTGCATGTGGCCGGCCTGGAGGATAAATCCAAGCTGCGTTACGGCCGCGACTCGGTGTACGGCGCCTATGGTTTCCAGGGTGACACCGACGGTTTCGTCACCTCCACCTCCTGGGGCTACCGCGCGCGGGCGATCCTCGACTACAACAATGCGATTGCCGGGGTGAACCTCAAGCCCAACCTGTCCTGGTCCCATGACGTGGCCGGCTACGGGCCCAACGGGATCTTCAATAAAGGCGCCAAGGCCATCAGCGTCGGCGTGGATGCGGACTATCGCAGCACCTACACCGCCAGCCTCAGCTACACCGACTTCTTTGGCGGCGACTACAACACCCTGACCGACCGCGACTTCCTCGCCCTCAGCTTCGGCGTGAACTTCTGATTTGGCTTAAAAAAGAAGGACAAGAATCCATGCGTAAGACAATTGCAGTATTGGCCCTCAGCCTGTTGGCTTCCCACGTGATGGCGGCGGTGTCGCCGGAAGAGGCGGCCAAGCTGGGCACCACCCTGACACCGGTCGGCGCCGAAAAAGCCGGCAACGCCGATGGCTCGATCCCGGCGTGGACCGGCGGTATCCCGAAAAACGCCGGCGCGGTAGACAGCAAAGGCTTCCTCGCCGACCCGTTCGCCAATGAAAAACCGCTGTTCGTGATCACCGCCGCCACGGTGGACAAGTACAAGGACAAACTCTCCGACGGCCAGGTGGCGATGTTCAAGCGCTACCCCGAGACCTACAAGATCCCGGTGTACCCGAGCCACCGTACGGTCAACCTGCCACCGGACATCTACGAGTCGATCAAGCGCAGCGCGCTGAACGTCAAGACGATCAACGACGGCAACGGCCTGGAAAACTTCACCGGTAACCGGTACTACGCGTTCCCGATTCCCAAGAATGGCGTGGAAGTGCTGTGGAACCACATCACCCGCTACCACGGTGGCAACCTGCGCCGCATCATCACCCAGGCCACCCCGCAGACCAATGGCAGCTACACGCCGATCCGCTTCGAGGAGGAAGTGGCGGTGCCCCAGGCGATTCCCGATATCGACCAGGCCAAGGCGGCCAACGTGCTGAGCTATTTCAAGCAATCGGTGACCGCCCCGGCGCGCCTGGCGGGCAACGTACTGCTGGTGCACGAGACCCTCGACCAGGTAAAGGAGCCACGCCTGGCCTGGATCTACAACGCCGGCCAGCGCCGCGTGCGCCGCGCGCCGCAAGTGTCCTATGACGGCCCGGGCACCGCGTCCGACGGCCTGCGCACCACCGACAACTTCGACATGTTCTCCGGCGCCCCCGACCGCTATGACTGGAAGCTGGTGGGCAAGAAAGAGATGTACATCCCCTACAACAGCTACAAGCTCGATTCGCCGTCGCTCAAGTACGACGACATCATCAAGGCCGGTCATATCAACCAGGACCTGACCCGTTACGAACTGCACCGCGTGTGGGAAGTGGTCGGCACGGTCAAGCCGAGCGAGCGGCACATCTACGCCAAGCGCCACATGTACATCGACGAAGACAGCTGGCAAGTCGCGCTGGTGGATCACTACGACGGTCGTGGCCAACTGTGGCGCGTCGCCGAAGGCCATGCGCAGTTCTACTACGACCACCAGGTGCCGGCCTACACCGTCGAGACCCTGTACGACATCATTGCCGGACGCTACATCGCACTGGGCATGAAGAACGAGGAGAAGAGCAGCTTCGTGTTCGGCTTTGCGGCCAAGGCAGCGGACTACACCCCGGCGGCGTTGAGGGCTGAAGGCGTGCGCTGATCCCAATATGAAATGCAATCAAATGTGGGAGGGGGCTTGCCCCCGATGGCGGTGTATCAGTCAACCAATCCAGTGACTGACAGTCCCTCATCGGGGGCAAGCCCCCTCCCACAGTGGGTTTTGTACACATGGGGTTCTGTGCATGGCCTTCAATCACCCCGCTGAATACTTCTTCAACAACCACCCGCCACAGGACTAGGGTAAGCATCAGGTTGCATAACAATAAAAAAGCAGGATGCAGCAATGACTGCCATGACACGCTGCCTGGACCGTCCTGGATTCATGCCCCGGCTGTCCGCTCACCATCTGCTGCGCCCACGCCTGGCCGAGCCGTTGCTGACGGACCAGGCCAGGGTCAAATTACTCTGCGCCCCCGGCGGCAGTGGCAAGAGCGCGCTGCTCGCCGAATGTGCGTTGCAGGCGCCTGCGGGTTGCCAGGTGTACTGGTTGCCCCTCAATGGCGCGGTGCTCAGCCCCCTCGACCTGTGCCTGCGGCTGGCGCAAAACCTGGGCCTGACGTTTACCGATGAAACCACCTTGCTGCTCGACCTCAGCCGCTGGCAGGCCTCGGCGTGGCTGTTCCTCGATGATTTTTGCCGTTTGCCCACGCCCGACACCGACGCCTTGCTCGACCGCCTGCTCACCGCCAGCAGCCCGGCCCTGACCTGGTGGCTGGGCGCGCGGCGGCGACCGACGTGCAACTGGCCGCGCCTGCTGCTCGACGATGAGTTGCTCGAATGTGGCGCCGAACTGGCCTTCAGCCCTGGGGAAATCCAGCAACTGCTCAGCCATGCCCCCGGGCATTCGGTCGACAGCGTGCAGCAGTTCAGCGCCGGTTGGTGCGCGGGCGTGCGCATCGCCCTGCTGGGGGATGGGCACCCCGACAAGACCTTGCTCGACTACCTGCAACACGAACTGTTCAGCACACTGCCGCCGGAGTTGGCGGAGGCCTGGCGCGTACTGGCTCATCTGCCGCGCTTCAACGCCGGCCTGTGCGAGCACTTGTTCGGCGCGGGGGACGGTGACCAGTACCTGAGGGATCTGCAGGTGCTCGGCGCCTTTATCCAGCCGTGGGAAGACACCGACTGGCTGCAGGTTTTTCCGCCCCTGGCGCAGCTGATGCAAAACGAGCCCTGGCCGGCCAAACGCTCCTGGCATCGCCGCGCCTGCCAATGGTTCTGCGCCGAACAGGACTGGCAGGCCGCCTTCGAACAGGCGCTGCTGGCCGAAGAATATGAAATGGCGGTGAGCCTGTTGCAGCATTTCAGTTTCGAGGACCTGTTCCGCCAGCAGAACGCCGTCTTGCTGTTGCACCTGCATGAGCAACATGGCGATGAGTTGATGCTCGGCTCGGCACAACTGGTGGGGCTGGTGACGGCGGCGTTGCTGTTTGCCGGGCGCTTCGAACAGGCGGCGGTGTGCATCGATCAACTGGCCCGGTTTGCCCCGCAACCGACGGCGGCGCAGCAGCGGTATTTGTTGGCGCGCTGGCAGGCGCAATGGGGCTGGCTGCTGCATCTTAGCGGCGATGCCGAGGGCTCGCGCCTGCATTTTCTGGAGGCGCTGCAGGCCTTGCCCGACAGCGCGTGGACCTCGCGGCTGATGTGCCTGTCGGGCCTGACCCAGCAAGCCTTGTTGCGCGGCGAATTGGACGTGGCCCAACGCCTGAACCGCGAAGCGCTGTGCCTGGCGCGCGCCCAGGGTTCGTTGTTGCTGGAGGCGCTGCTTGAGCTGGATCACGCTCAACTGCTGGAACAGCGCGGTGCCCCGTACCGGGCCCAGAGCCTGCTGGAAAATGTACAGGCCATGTTACTTGAGCAGCGGCTCAAGGCCGGCCCCTTGGTGGGGCGTATCGCCTTGCGGCGCGGGCACCTGGCCTTGCGCCAGGGCCAGGACAGCCTGGCCGCCGAGTGTTTCGACACGGGCTTGAAGATGTGCCTGCACAGCCAGGACAAGCGCGTGCTCTACGGCTTTCTCGGCCTGGCACTGTTGGCTGCCAACCGTGGCGATTACGCCCAGGCCTTTGTCCAGTTGCGTGAGGCCGAGCGGCTGATGCAGCAACGCCAGGTACCGGACACGGTGTACCGCGCGGTGCTGCTGTTGGTCAGCGGGCATTTCTGGTTGCAGCAGGGGCGCGCCGAATTGACCGTGGAAGCGGTGCGCCGCGTGCTGCGTCACTTCCGTGGGCCCCAGGCCAAACAAGCACCGCCGGCCACCCTGGAGTTGATCCCGCGTCTTGAATACCTGTTGGTGCTGGCGGAGGTGAAGCTGGGCTGCGCCGATCAACCGCTGGAACGGCTCCACGCCTTGCTGCAAGCCACCCATCAGCGCGGCATGCTGTGCCTGGAAATCGAACTGCACCTGGTGCTGGGCGAAGTCGCCTGGCAGTTGGGTGATCCGGCCTTGGCGCGCCGCGCGCTGCAAGCCGGCCTGGAGCTGGCGGCGCGTTGCCAGGTGCAGCAAGCGATTCGCGAATTGCGTCTGCGCGCGCCGGGACTGCTGAGTGAGCTGGGCCTGGAACCTCAGGCATCAACCCCGGGCACGGTGGAAAACCCCTTGAGCCAGCGCGAACTGGAAGTGCTGCAACTGATCGCCCTCGGCAGTTCCAACCTGGAGATTGCCGACCGCCTGTTTATCTCCCTGCACACCGTCAAGACCCATGCGCGGCGCATTCACAGCAAGCTCGGCGTAGAGCGGCGTACCCAGGCGGTGGCCAAGGCCAAGACCTTGGGCCTGATGGTTTAGATGAACGCCTGACGGTAGTCGCCGGGCGTCGCGCCCATAGCCTGGCGGAAGCGATGGGTAAAGTGGCTGGCGCTGGAAAAACCGCACAGCAGGGCAATTTCGCCCAGCGGCAGGGCGCCGCCACGCAGCAGGTTTTGCGCGCGGGTCAGCCGGCGCGCCAGCAGGTACTGATGGGGCGGCAGGCCGAAACTCTGGCGAAACATCCGGGCGAAATGGTACTCCGACAGCGCGCACAACCCAGCCAGTTGCCCAAGGCTGATGGGGTCTTCCAGGTGCTGGTCGATGTAGTCCACCAGCAACCGTCGTTGGTAGGCGGCCAGCCCGCCTTTCAACCGCAGGCCTTCGCGGGCGCCCACCTGGCTGAGCAGGGTGTGGCTGAGCATTTCATGGGCGAGGCTGCTGGTGAGCAGGCGTTCGGCGGGTTCGTCCCAGTTGAGGGCGATCAACTGGTGGAAGCGTCGGGCCAGGCGCTGGTCTTCCAGGAAGGTACTTTCCCGCAGTTCCAGCGCGCGCGGTTCGCGATCAAGCAGGGTAACGCAGCCCAGGGCAAATTGTTCCGGGCTGAAATACACGTGGGCCAGGCGGATTTCACCGTTGATCACCCAGGCCGATTGGTGCTCGGCAGGCAGGATGCACAGTTTGTCGGGGCCGCCCTTGGTGCCCGGCCGGTCGCGCCGAAACGTACCGGTGCCGCCACCGACATAGCAGGACAAGGTGTGATGGCTGGGCGCCTGGTAGTCCTGGGAATCGTGATGGTTGCTCCACAAGGCTGCGGACAAGCCGTCACCGAGCTCGGCGCAGGCTTCCAGGCGTGCGTTGGGCGAGCGGTTAAGGGCTTGGAAGACTTGCAGGGATTCCAGGTCTGGCATGGTGTGTGTTCTCCGACGCCTTGCATCCTACTCCGCGAGGCTGGCGCTGTGATCCCATCGCCCGACAAAAGCGCAAGATTGTGCAAGAGCCTTGCCCGGGTTGAAGGCGACACTGTGGCTCAATCGATGGAGCCCGCTATGAACCTTTCCCTGTATCTACTTACCGTGCTGATCTGGGGCACCACCTGGATCGCCCTCAAATGGCAGCTTGGCGTGGTGGCGATTCCCGTGTCCATCGTCTACCGCTTCGGCCTGGCGGCCCTGGTGTTGTTTGCGTTGCTGCTGGTCAGTCGCAAGTTGCAGGTGATGAACCGGCGCGGGCACCTCATCTGCCTGGCCCAGGGGTTGTGCCTGTTTTGTGTCAACTTCATGTGCTTTCTCACGGCCAGCCAATGGATCCCCAGCGGCCTGGTGGCGGTGGTGTTTTCCACGGCCACGCTGTGGAATGCGCTGAACGCCCGGGTGTTTTTCGGCCAGCGGGTGGCACGCAATGTGTTGATGGGCGGTAGCCTGGGCTTGGCCGGCTTGGGCCTGCTGTTCTGGCCGGAACTGGTGGGGCATACCGCCAGCCCGCAGACCTTGCTGGGGTTGGGGTTGGCGTTGCTGGGGACGATGTGTTTCTCGGCGGGCAATATGCTCTCGAGCCTGCAGCAGAAGGCCGGTCTGAGGCCGCTGACCACGAATGCCTGGGGCATGTTGTATGGTTCGTTGATGCTGGCGACCTACTGCGTGGTGCGCGGTATTCCGTTTGAGATGGACTGGAGCGCACGGTACATCGGTGCGTTGTGGTACCTGGTGATTCCGGGGTCGGTGATCGGTTTTACCGCTTACCTGACGTTGGTCGGGCGCATGGGGCCGGAGCGTGCGGCGTATTGCACGGTGCTGTTCCCGGTGGTGGCGCTGAATGTGTCGGCGTTTGCCGAAGGCTACCAGTGGACCGCGCCGGCGTTGGCGGGGTTGGTACTGGTGATGCTGGGGAATGTGTTGGTGTTTCGTAAGCCCAAGGTGGCTCAGCCGGTGAATCCGATCCTTCAGGCAAAGCAGGTCTAGTGTGGGAGGGGGCAAGCTCCCTCCCACATTTCCTGCATTTCTCACATTTGACCGAGTTGTCTGGTTTATTTGAGCCCTAAACGCTTGGCCATCCGGCCGAGGTTGGCGCGGTCCAGGCCCAGTTCGCGGGCGGCGCTGGCCCAGTTGTGCTGGTGGCGTTCCAAGCAGGCGTTGATGACTTGGCGCTGGTAGTCCTCGGTGGCCTGGCGCAGGTCACCGGTGACGGCCAGGGCTGCTTCTGCCGGTGCTTCGATCATTGGCGTGCTGACGTCGGGCAAATCCAGGTCCTGGGCACTCAGGCTCAGAATCTTCGGGCGTTCGCGACAGTTACCCAGGGCTTTCAGCGCGCTGCGGCCGATCAAATGTTCCAGCTCCCGCACATTGCCCGGCCAGTTATAGGCCAGCAGCGCCGCCTGGGCATCGCTGGTCAGGCGCAGGCTGCCCAGGCCCATGCGTGAGCGGTTCTGCTCGAGGAAGAAGCCGGCCAGCAGCAACACATCACGCCTGCGCTCGCGCAGGGCCGGCACTTGCAGCGGGTACACGCTCAGGCGATGGTAGAAGTCGGCGCGGTAGCGGCCGTTGCGCACTTCATCGGCGAGGTCGCGGTTGGTGGCGGCGATCAGGCGCACGTCCACCTGGTGTTCCTTGTCCGAGCCCAGGCGCTGCAACTGGCCGCTTTGCAGCACCCGAAGCAGCTTGGCCTGCACGCTCAGGGACAGTTCGCCCACTTCGTCCAGAAACAGCGTGCCGCCATTGGCCAGCTCGAACTTGCCGCGCCGTTCATTCAGCGCGCCCGTAAAGGCGCCACGCACATGGCCGAACAACTCGCTTTCCACCAGGGTTTCCGGCAGGGCCGCGCAGTTGAGGCTGATCAGCGGTTTGTCCGCCCGGGACGACGCCGCGTGAATGGCCTGGGCCACCAGTTCCTTGCCCACCCCGGTTTCGCCGGTGATCAGCACCGTGAGGTCGCTGCCACCCACCAGCTTGATTTCCTCCACCAGGCGCTTGTGGGTTTTGCTCTGGCCGATCATTTCCTTGTGCTGCTGGCCGCTGGCCTGGCGGTAGATTTCGGCGCGCTGGTGTTCGTCTTCGGCGCGCAACGCCAGGCGTTCGATACGTTCGGCCACGTTGACCGTGGCGGCGGCGAGGCTGGCGAAGGCTTGCAGGGCGTCCAGTTCCACCCGTTCGAAGCGTTCGGTGTCCAGCGCGTCCAGGGTCAACAGGCCCCAGGGCAGATCGTCGACAAACAGCGGGCAGCCCATGCAGTCGTGGACTTCCAGGTGGCCGTGCACGCCATCGACCAGGCCGTCGTAGGGATCGGGCAATTCGCTGTCACTGTCAAAGCGTGTGGGCCCAGGGCTGCTGAGCAACACGGCGAAGCGCGGATGTTCGCTGACCTTGAAGCGGCGGCCCAGGGTGTCCGCGCTCAAGCCATCCACCGCCAGCGGCACCAGCGACTCGCCGTCCAGGCGCAGCAGGGCGGCCGCATCACACGGCAACAGGGCGCGCATGGCTTGCAGCAGGCGTCGATAGCGTTCGCCTTCGGGCAGTTCCCGCGACAGGTCGGCGACCAGCGGCAGCAGGGTGGTGAGCAGCGAGTGTGCAGTCATAATGACTCCTTGTAGTCCATAAGACTATAAGGTGTAGGAGGTCATACTGACTACATAATGTTCAACTTATTGAAATTAAAGGATTTATAAGTTGGCATGAATACTGAGTAGCTAAGGGCAATCAGTAAAGAAGCCCAGGAGGCTCCCATGCTTAGTGCCCAAGACCGTGCCATCGTCAAATCCACCGTGCCCCTGCTGGAAAGCGGCGGCGAAGCGCTGATCACCCATTTCTACCGCATGATGCTCTCCGAGTACCCTGAGGTTCGCCCGCTGTTCAACCAGGCTCACCAGGCCAGCGGTGACCAGCCCCGGGCCCTGGCCAATGGCGTATTGATGTACGCGCGGCATATCGACCAGCTCGACCAACTGGGCGACCTGGTGGCGAAGATCATCAACAAGCACGTCGCCTTGCAGATCCTGCCGGAGCATTACCCGATCGTGGGCGCTTGCTTGCTGCGGGCGATTTCCGAGGTGCTGGGCAGTGAGATCGCCACCCCTGAGGTGATGAATGCCTGGGGCGCCGCGTACGGCCAACTGGCGGACATCCTGATCGGTGCCGAAGCCGCTATTTACGCAGAGAAAGCCCAGGCCCCCGGCGGCTGGCGCGGTGCGCGGGCGTTCACTGTGGTCAAGCGCGTAGAGGAGAGCGCCGAGATCACTTCCTTCTATTTCGCGCCGGCGGACAACGGGGCGATCCTCGCGGCCGCGCCGGGCCAATACATCGGCATGAGGCTGGTGCTCGACGGTGAGGAAGTGCGCCGCAACTACTCACTGTCGGCGTTGAGTGATGGGGGTGAATACCGCATCAGCGTCAAGCGCGAGGCCGGCGGGCGGGTTTCCAATCACCTGCATGACCAGTTGCAGGTCGGTGCGACGATTGACCTGTTTCCGCCGTCGGGCGAGTTCACCCTGGCGGCCAGCGATAAGCCGCTGGTGCTGATCAGCGGCGGGGTAGGGATCACCCCAACCTTGCCGATGCTGGAGGCCGCACTGGCCACCCAGCGTCCGGTGCACTTTATCCACTGCGCGCGCAATGGCGGGGTGCATGCGTTCCGTGACTGGGTCGACGGCCTGGCAGCCAAGCACCCGCAGCTCAAGCGCTTTTATTGCTATGCCGAGGACGATGGCGTGAGCCCGGCGGCGGATAAAGTCGGTCTGTTGAGCCAGGAGCAACTGGCCGCATGGTTGCCGGAGCAGCGTGACCTGGACGCGTACTTCCTGGGACCTAAAGGCTTCATGGCGGCGATCAAGCGCCACCTCAAGGCCCTGGGCGTACCCGAGAAACAAAGCCGCTACGAATTCTTCGGCCCGGCGGCTGCCTTGGAATAGGACCTGAAGGTTCACACTGTTCAAAATAATGTGGGCGGGGGCTCGCCTCTCCCACATTTGGATCTCTGTTCCTCTCGATTAATCCCCTGTTAACCCCTCTCTGTTTAAACCACTCTCTGTGTGTAAACTTGCGGCCATTGGCACAACCAAACAAAGGGATACGGGGATGAGTGACGAATTGCGTTTAGGCAGGGAGCGGCGCTTTCTGGTGTTGCTGGGCATCATCTGCCTGGCGCTGATCGGTGGGGCGTTGTACATGCAGGTGGTGTTGGGCGAGGCGCCGTGCCCGTTGTGCATCCTGCAACGCTATGCCTTGCTGTTGATTGCGATCTTCGCGTTCATCGGTGCCGCCATGCGCACCAAGGGCGCCCTCACGCTGTTCGAAGGCCTGGTGGTACTCAGCGCTCTCGGCGGGGTGGCCGCGGCCGGTCACCATGTGTACACCCAGTTCTTTCCGCAGGTGAGCTGCGGCGTCGATGTACTGCAACCTATCGTCGACGACCTGCCCCTGGCCAAGGTCTTCCCGCTGGGCTTCCAGGTCGACGGCTTCTGCAGCACCCCATACCCGCCGGTGCTGGGCCTGTCCCTGGCGCAATGGGCGCTGGTGGCGTTCGTGCTGACGGTCATCCTGGTGCCCCTGGGCATCTATCGCAATCGCCGCCACAAAGGCTGAACCCATCAGTGAAACGCCCCGGTCTTTCTTCAAGGAAGGCCGGGGCGTTTTTGCATGTAGGCTTTTGTGAACAGAGCGTGACGCCGGACAATTTTGGCTGCGCGCAGTGTGCGACATGTTGTCACACGGAAGCCGCCGCAGGACGTTTCTGACCCGCCAAACCAGCGCTTAAATTTGCAAAAAGCCTCCAGGATGTGCTGTCAGTTCGTGGTTTGGACGCCGCCACGCACCTCACGTCGTACAAGGCTTTGAGTGATGTCCGAATGCCTTGTTTTATGGGGGGTTGCATAGGTTTCGTAGGCCCTTACGGGGGGTAAGGGCTGTGACCGTTTGCCCTATAACACGGCAATTTTTGTGGTTTTTGTTGAGAATTGAACGCGATAAGATCGCGAACCATTGCAATATTGGTGAAGGATTATTGCTGTAATCGATAAAAATTATTTCTTTATAAGACATGGTTTATACATCGCTAGCTAACTACAATCGCCCGCACTGAATGTCCGGTGCTGCTCAATCTTTGAGCACTGGAGCGGTCGAGGGGCAGATGGACGGCTCTGTGCGACCCCAAGGTTCCGGCAGCCTTTCAACTATCCGCACCAAAGGGAATTGGTCTGTAACAAGGCCTTTAACCACGAAATCGAATAAGAACTCACCGCAGGTCCGTGAAACGCTCCGTTATATGGCGTGCCGGGCAGGCTCTTATTCAATCGAAGAGAAATGCCAACCCTTGGCAGGGTGAAGTGTTGGCGATCAAAACCCAACTGCATTGCGCAAGCTGCTTTAGAGGTCGTGAGATGAGTAAAAACAGGTACCCCCGATTACTAGGCTTTTTGCCGCTGCTTGGCATGATGTTAATGCTGGGAGGCTGCAAGTGGACCTTGATGGACCCAAAAGGACAGATCGGTCTGGATCAACGAAACCTGATCATCACTGCCACCCTGCTGATGCTGTTGGTCGTGGTGCCTGTGATCATCATGACCTTTGCCTTCGCCTGGAAATACCGCGCGTCGAACACCAGCGCGACCTACGCGCCTAAGTGGTCGCACTCCACCAAGATCGAAATCGCGGTGTGGCTGGTCCCGATCCTCATCATCATCGCCCTGGGTTACATCACCTATAAGTCGACCCACGAGCTGGACCCGTACCGTCCGCTGGAGTCCGACGTCAAGCCGATCAACATCGAAGTGGTCGCGCTGGACTGGAAGTGGCTGTTCATCTACCCGGACCTGGGTATCGCCACGGTTAACCAGATTCGCTTCCCTGAGAACACCCCGCTTAACTTCCGGATCACCTCCGACGCCGTGATGAACTCGTTCTTCATCCCTGCCCTGGGCGGTCAGATCTACGCGATGGCAGGCATGCAGACCCGACTGCACCTGATCGCCAACGAAAAAGCTGAAATGGAAGGCATCTCCGCGAACTACAGCGGCGCTGGCTTCACCGGCATGAAATTCAAAGCGATCTCGACGAGCCAGGAAGATTTCAACGCCTGGGTAGCCGAAGTCAAGGCCGCACCTAAACAGCTTGATCAAGCTGAATACGACGCCCTGACCAAACCAAGCCAGAACAACCCAGTCGCCCTGTACTCCGCGTATGAGCCGAACCTGTTTCAGAAAATCGTCGACAAGTACGAAGGTATGAAGCCAGGCAAGCCGGTCAAGCACGAGAAGAAAGAAGTGGCCGCGGTTGAAGGTTCTGACACGGGCTCGCATTCAACTGCTGGGGCAGAGGAGTAAACGATGTTTGGTAAATTAAGTTGGGATGCGGTCCCGTTCCACGAGCCGATTGTGATGATTACCATCGCCATGATCGCGCTGGGTGGTCTGGCACTGTTTGCAGCAATCACTTATTTCAAGAAGTGGACCTACCTGTGGACCGAGTGGCTGACGTCGGTCGACCACAAGAAAATCGGCGTGATGTACATCATCGTTGCCATGGTCATGCTGCTGCGTGGTTTTGCCGACGCCATCATGATGCGTACCCAGTTGGCCATGGCCACCGAAGGTTCGCCTGGCTACCTGCCGCCTGAACACTATGACCAGATCTTCACCGCCCACGGTGTGATCATGATCATCTTCATGGCGATGCCTTTCTTCACCGGCCTGATGAACCTTGCAGTGCCGCTGCAGATCGGTGCGCGTGACGTTGCCTACCCGTTCCTGAACTCCCTGAGCTTCTGGCTGCTGGTTTCCGGCGTGGTGCTGATCAACGTTTCCCTGGGTGTCGGCGAATTCGCCAAGACCGGTTGGGTTGCGTATCCGCCATTGTCGGGCATCCAGTACAGCCCTGGCGTGGGTGTGGACTACTACATCTGGGCGCTACAGTTATCAGGACTCGGGACGACGCTGACGGGGGTCAACTTCCTGGCCACCGTCCTGAAAATGCGCGCCCCTGGCATGAAACTGATGGACATGCCGATCTTCACCTGGACCTGCACCTGGGCCAACGTCCTGATCGTGGCGTCGTTCCCGATCCTGGCCGCTACCATGGCGCTGCTGTCGCTTGACCGTTACCTGGATTTCCACATTTTCACCAATGAACTTGGTGGCAATCCAATGATGTACGTGAACCTGTTCTGGGCATGGGGTCACCCTGAGGTGTACATCCTGATCCTGCCAGCGTTCGGTATCTTCTCCGAAGTGATCTCGACCTTTACCGGCAAGCGCCTGTTCGGTCACCACTCGATGGTCTACGCATCGGGCGCAATCTCCGTACTGGGCTTCATGGTGTGGCTGCACCACTTCTTCACCATGGGTTCGGGGGCCAGCGTCAACGCCTTCTTCGGCCTGGCGACGATGCTGATTTCCATCCCGACGGGGGTGAAGCTATTCAACTGGCTGTTCACCATCTACCACGGCCGTCTGCGCATCACCAGCCAGGTCCTGTGGACCCTGGGCTTCATGGTGACCTTCGCCATCGGCGGCATGACCGGCGTACTGCTGGCCATCCCGGGTGCTGACTTCGTACTGCACAACAGCCTGTTCGTGATCGCGCACTTCCACAACGTGATCATCGGTGGTGCGGTATTCGGCTACATCGCTGGTTTCAGCTTCTACTTCCCGAAAGCGTTCGGCTTCAAGCTGCACGAAGGCTGGGGCAAGGCTGCGTTCTGGTTCTGGATCTCGGGCTTCTTCGTTGCGTTCATGCCGCTCTATGCACTGGGCTTCATGGGCATGACCCGTCGTCTGAACGCCACTACCAACCCTGAGTGGGTGCCGTACCTGTACGTCGCCATGTTCGGTGCACTCATGATCGCTGTGGGTATTGCCTGCCAGTTGATCCAACTGTACGTGAGCATCCGTGACCGTAAGCAGAACGCTTGCGAATCCGGCGACCCATGGAATGGCCACACCCTGGAATGGTCGACCTCGTCGCCACCTCCGTTCTACAACTTCGCCGTGATCCCGACTGCGAACACCATCGATGCGTTCACCGAAGCCAAGGAAGACGGTACTGCGTACCAGAAGCCCAAGCACTACGAGCCGATCCACATGCCAAGCAACACCGCTACTGGCGTGGTGATGGGTGCGCTGTTGACCGTGTTCGGTTTCGCGATGATCTGGCACATCTGGTGGCTGGCAATCGTGAGCCTGGTGGGCACCATCGGCTACTTCATTGTCCACGCAGCACGTGATGATCAAGGCTACATGGTGCCGGTCGAAACGATCGAGCGCATCGAAGCCGAGCAGCACGCTCGCCTGGTCGCCGAGAAGAAAATCCCGGCCAACCGTGTAGAAACCTCGTTGGAACAGGCTTAAACCATGTCGAACTTAGTGACCAATGCTGGACACGCCCATGTCGATGACCATGGGCACGATGACCATCACCACGACTCGGGGCCGATGACCGTTTTCGGTTTCTGGCTCTACCTGATGACCGACTGCATCTTGTTTGCGTCGATCTTCGCGGTGTACGCGGTACTGGTAAACAACGTTGCGGGTGGCCCGTCGGGCCACGACATCTTCGAACTGCCTTACGTGCTCGGCGAAACCGCCTTGCTGTTGTTCAGTTCGATCACCTACGGCTTCGCCATGTTGGCCTTCTACAAGGGCAACAAGAAAGGCGTCCTGAGCTGGTTGGCACTGACCTTCCTGTTCGGCCTGGGCTTCATCGGCATGGAGATCAACGAGTTCCACCTGCTGATCTCCGAAGGCTACGGCCCGCACCGTTCCGGCTTCCTGTCGGCGTTCTTCACGCTGGTTGGTACCCACGGTCTGCACGTGACGGCCGGCCTGCTGTGGATGGCGGTGATGATGTATCAGGTCAATAAACACGGCCTGACCAACACCAACAAGACTCGCCTGAGCTGCCTGAGCCTGTTCTGGCACTTCCTGGACGTGGTCTGGATCTGCGTCTTCACCGTTGTTTACCTGATGGGGACTCTGTAATGGCTAATGCACACTCCCATGACCATGACAGCCATGATGCGAGCCACGGCAGCGTTAAGTCGTACGCCATCGGCTTCATCCTGTCGGTAATCCTGACGCTCATCCCGTTCGGTCTGGTGATGTACCCGACCCTGCCGAAGTCGATCACTTTGATGATCGTACTGGCGTTCGCGGTGATTCAGGTTCTGGTTCACCTGGTGTACTTCCTGCACCTGGATCGCTCTAAAGAGCAGCGCGATAACGTGATTGCGTTCGTGTTCGCAGGCTTAGTAATCCTGCTGCTGGTTGGCCTGTCGATATGGATCATGTTCAGCATCCATACGTTCATGATGGCGAAGTGAGGTAAGACCCGATGTCGCTTAAGCACTTTATCCAAATCACCAAACCGGGGATCATTTTCGGTAACGTGCTTTCTGTGGCGGGCGGTTTCTTCCTGGCCTCCAAGGGACATGTCGATCTGGCCATCTTCCTGGCTGCGATGATCGGTACGTCCCTGGTGGTAGCTTCCGGTTGTGTGTTCAACAACTGCATCGACCGTGACATCGACATCAAGATGGAGCGCACCAAGAATCGCGTGCTGGTCCAGGGCCTGATCTCCCTGAAGCTGGCACTGATCTTCGCGACCGTCCTGGGTGTTGCCGGTGTGGCCCTGTTGTACCAGGTGGCCAACCCGCTGGCGGCGTTGTTTGCCGTGATCGGTTTTGTCATCTACGTCGGTCTCTACAGCCTGTACCTCAAGCGCAAGTCGGTGCACGGCACGCTGGTGGGCAGTCTGTCGGGGGCGATGCCGCCGGTGATTGGTTATGTGGCTGTGACCAATAGCTTCGACATGGCTGCGCTGGTGCTGCTGGTGATGTTCAGCCTGTGGCAGATGCCGCATTCCTACGCCATCGCGATCTTCCGCTTCAACGACTACCTGGCTGCTTCGATTCCGGTCCTGCCGGTCAAGCGTGGCATCCAGGTCGCCAAGAAACACATCCTGCTCTACATCCTGGCCTTCCTCGTGGCGACCTTAATGTTGACCTTCAGTGGCTACGCCGGCATGAGCTACCTTGCCGTCGCCGCGGCCATGGGCATGTACTGGTTGTACATGGCCTGGACCGGCTACAAGGCGGTGGACGACACCGTCTGGGCGCGCAAGCTGTTCGTGTTCTCGATCTTCACCATCACCGCGCTCAGCGTGATGATGTCCCTGGATTTCCAAGTGCCGAAAGAGCTGTTGCTGACCTACGCCCACTGAGTGTCTGAGTAATAAAAATGCCCCGCCTTCGAAAGAAGCGCGGGGTTTTTTATTGAGTGACCTTTAAACTACGACCAAACCCTACCCCTGCAGGAAGCAAAGTGATGAGTAAAAAAGCCGTTATGGTGTTCAGTGGCGGTCAGGATTCGACGACCTGCCTGATCCAGGCGCTGCCGCTGTATGACGAAGTGCACTGCATCACCTTCGATTACGGTCAGCGCCATGTGGCGGAAATCGAAGTCGCCCGGCAGCTGGCCAAGCAGCTGGGGGCCACCGTTCACAAAGTGATGGACGTGTCGCTGCTCAACGAACTGGCGATCAGCAGCCTGACCCGCGACAACATCCCGGTGCCGACCGTGAACAGCTCCGGCGAAAGCCTGCCGAGCACCTTTGTGCCGGGCCGCAATATTCTGTTTTTAACCCTGGCGGCCATCTACGCGTATCAGGTCAAGGCCGAGACGGTCATCACCGGCGTGTGTGAAACCGACTTCTCCGGCTACCCCGATTGCCGCGATGAGTTCGTCAAAGCCTTGAACCAGGCGCTCAAGCTGGGCATGGAGTACGACGTACGCCTGGAAACCCCGTTGATGTGGCTGAACAAGGCCGAGACCTGGGCATTGGCGGATTACCACCAGCAACTGGACCTGGTCCGCGAGCAGACCCTGACCTGCTACAACGGCATTATCGGCACCGGCTGCGGCGAGTGCGATGCGTGCAACCTGCGTGCACGTGGCTTGAATGACTACCTGCAGAACAAGGCAGCGGTCATGCAGAGCCTTAAGCAGAAATTGCAGCTGAACTGACCTCCAACACGCAGCTGTCGAGCCTCGACAAGGCTCGACAGCTGCTACGCATCAGGCAGTGGCGGCGGTCAGGTAGCGCTTGAACAACGAGCGCGCACCGTAGGCCGGCAGGATATTGAAGAACGCAAAACCGACTTTGATCGCGATCTGTACATAGATCATGCTCAGGATGTCGCTGGTCTGCATGGCACCGTAGAACGCGATGAAGCAGAACAGGAAGCTGTCGATAATCACTGCAAAGAACGTACTGAGGAAAATGCGCAGGTACAGGTATTTGGAGTTGGTCAGCTCTTTGATCTTGCACAGTAAATACGAGTTGATATTTTCCGACACCAGGAACGACACCGAAGAGGCGATCAATACCGACGATACCTGGACGATCACATCGTTGTAAGGACCGTCGAGCTTCCAACCTGGCAGGCCGGGCAGGAAGGTCGAGCCGTAGAGCAGGATGATGATCATCGCGTTGCTGGCAAAGGCAAACAGAATGGCCTTTCTGGCGAGTCTCAGGCCGAAGTTTTCGTTGAGCAGGTCCACGATCAAAAAGGTCAACGGATACAGGAAAGTGCCGGGTGTGACGATGATGTCGAGTGACTCGATGTAGATCGGTTTGGTCGCGGCGATGCTGGTGAAAATATAAAAAGTGAAGAGCAGCAGGTTCAGGATGATGTAGATCATCCATGAGTTTTCATTACGGTCATTGAGGTCGTACGCGGTCACCGAGCCGCCTTGGGAATAGAACTTCTTGTACAGGTTTTTAACTTCCATTTTATTTAAGTTGTCCATGATTTCGCTGTTGATGACTTCGCTCAACTTGACCCGGATGATCTTGCCCGTGGCGATGATCATGATCACGGCCAGGCTCTTGTCATTTTCGAAGCCAAGCAGTTTGTACTTGCTGTTTTCTATCTCGCTTTCATGCGTGGTCATTGAAGCGCTCCTCAATGATATCGCCCAGTACACACAGGCGTTCTGAGTTGGCGCAGGCCTCACGGCTGATCAACAGCGCCTGAGTGACCTTGTCGAACACCAGCTTTTCCTTGGCATCGCTCGATGAGCCCTTCTGGATGATCAGCAGGTCACCTGGCTCGTTCACACCCGCGATGGGATGCTCCAACTGCACGCCGATCAGGTTATGGGACGCGCCGAAGTAGTACGTGAGCGGGAAGAGGGTGGCCAGTTCGCCGATGCGCTTGTCCAGGTGCTGCATGACCTGGCTTTGCTTGAGCACAGGCACGGCTGCCGGGTTCATATTGCCCTGGGGCGACACACTGCTCTCGATGATTTCCTTGGCTTCAAAATCGATGGTCTCGATTTCTTCGTAAGACACGCCGAAAAAATCGGAAATCTTGCGCAGGGTCGACTGTTGAACGTTGACGACCTTGCCTTCGAGGATGTTGTAGATCGTGGTGCGGGTCAGGCCGGCCGCGCTGCACAACGACAGTTGGGTCTCGCCGCGGCTCTTGATCAAGTACTTGATGTTGCTCTTCAAGTGCTCGGTTTTTTCTCGTCTGTGCATCACGTGCTCACCACTTCCCTTTAGTAAAAACCGTTGATCCTTGAAGACGCCACGCAGGCTGTTTCAGCACTGAAGTACCCATCCAGGGCGTTCAGGCTTTGCGGCGGGCGCAAGTGTTGCACGCGCGTGGCTTAACAATAAAGCCCAAGATGCTCGACCCTGTCAGGCGGAAAGGCAAATGGCCAGTTACTCGGCAAAGGGGGACAAAAGCGAACATTTAATTTGGAAAATGTTTAATTTCCTGTTTAATTGGGCGCCACGGTTCAGGACGAACCGCTACGCAGCAACCAAGGAAGGGACACTCCCCATGGCAGTCAATACCGTACACCTGCAGGATCAGGCTGACCTGTTGCGCCGAGGCATGGCGGATCTGCACGCCGAGGACATGGAGTTGGCGATGCTGCTGGACGCGGAAGTGGCGCGCCAGCACCGCACACTGTCACTGGTCGCGTCCTCCTGTGCGGTCGAACCCCGCACCCTGGTGGCCTCCGCGTCTGCATTGGTGAACATCACCGCCGAGGGCGCGCCTGGCCGACGCCATCGGGCGGGCTGCGAGAATGTCGATCTGGTCGAGTCCCTGGCTATCCGCAGGGCGCGTGAATTGTTCGATGCCCACTACGCCGGCGTGCAGTCGCACTCGGCTTCCAACGCCAACGCCCAAGTGCTGTCCGCCCTGCTTGAACCGGGGGATACCCTGCTGGGCATGGCCCACGATCACGGTGGGCACCTTACCCATGGCAGCCCCGCCGTATTTACCGGTGCCTACTACAAGGCCATTCGCTACGGCACCACCGCCGACGGACTGATCGATTACGCGCAGGTGCGTAGTCTGGCGCTTGCCCATCGCCCACGCATCATCATCTGCGGTGCATCGGCTTATTCGCGGGTTGTGGATTTCGAGCGGTTTCGCGCCATAGCCGATGAAGCGGGTGCGATCCTGCTCGCCGACATTTCTCATATTGCCGGGCTGGTCGTGACGGGGCGGCACCCGAGTCCGATCAACGCCGCGCATGTCACCACCACCTGTACCCACAAGCAGCTGGGTGGGCCGCGCGGAGGCTTGATCCTGTCCGGCCGCGATGCCCATACCAAGGTGCCCGGCTTGAGGGCGACCTTCAGCCGTGTACTTGATCAAGCCGTGTTCCCACGCATGCAGGGCGCGCCGGCGGTCAATATGATCGCCGCCAAAGCCGCTGCGCTGGGCTACGCGATGACGCCGGAGTTCGACGCGTGCATGGGGCGGATTCGCGCCCTGGCCGATGAAGTGGCCAGCGCGTTTCAGGCCCATGACTATGAAGTGGTCGGCGGGCGCAGTGAAAACCATACCGTGCTGATTCGCTTGCGCGGCGGCGTTACCGGCGCTATCGCCGAGTCGGCGCTGGAAAGCTGCGGTGTCGTGGTGGATAAAAACCGCATACCGGGTGAGACGCGTTCGTCTGCCGTTGCCAGTGGCTTGTGTATCGGCACGGGCTCCATGGCGCAACGCGGTGTTGATGCCGAGGGCTGTCGACACATCATCGATCTGGTGTGCCGGGTATTGGACAATGTCACCCCGCTGGGGGAGCACGCGTACCGCCTCGAACCGATTCTGCAGCAACAACTGCGTACAGAACTCGAAGCCTTGTGTGCGAAATATCCCATCGCCGGCTACTGGGAACGCTGAAGCGCCCTGCTCGAAAAAAGCCCCGTCTTCGCACGTTGTACGGGGCTTTTTCATGGTGGCTCGGTTAAATCCTTCGTTCCTTGTCTCGTCATACCCTTCTATACGAGCTGTGCGAATTCCTCACCCGTCTACAAGGAGTAGTCACCATGGTCAGCGTTAGTCGTCGATCCCTTCTCGCTCTTGGCGCCGCCCTGCCTTTGCTCGGGCGCCTGGATTGGGCGCTCGCCGCACCTGCGCCGACCAAGACTGACAAGGTACTGCTCAACTACAACGAAAGCCCCTACGGGCCTTCGACGGCGGCCCGCGAAGCGATGCAGCGCGGCATCGCGACAGCCGGCCGGTATCCGTACAAACATATGTACGCCTTGGCCGGCCTGTTTGCCCAGCAGCACGGGATTGCCGAAGAGCAGGTGGCGGTGTTCGCCGGCTCCATGGCCGCGCTGCGCTACGCGGTGCTGGCGTTCACCAGCGAAACCCGCGGCCTGGTGATGGCCACGCCTTCCTACGAAGTACCGCGCCAGGCCGCCGAGTCCCGTAAGGCGCCGGTGCGCGAAGTGGACCTTGACGCCGACCACGCCCACGACGTTCCCGCCATGCTCGCCGCCGATCCCCAGGCGGGGATGCTCTATGTCTGCAATCCCAATAATCCGACGGGCACCCTCACCTCTACCGAGGCTATTCGCCAGGCGCTGGCGAACAAGCCCAAAGGCAGCGTATTGGTGGTGGACGAGGCCTACATCGACTTCGCCGACACCCCAAGCGTGGTGAGCTGGGTCAAGGACCATGACGACCTGTTGGTGTTGCGCACCTTCTCGAAAATCTATGGCATGGCCGGCGCCCGCCTGGGCCTGGCGATCGGCCACCCGGCGCTGCTGGAACGGCTGGCGGTATTCGGCGGTGACAATGTCCCGGCGGGTTCTTCCCTGCTCGGCGGCATCGCCAGCCTGGAAGACGTAAAGTTGCTGCCACAACGCAAGGCACTCAATGCCCAGCTGCGCGATGAAACAATCACCTGGCTCAAGGGCCGTGGCTTCACCTGCACGGCCTCCCAGGCCAACTGCTTCATGATCGACGTGAAGCAACCGGCCGAGCAGGTCATCGACAAGCTTGCCGCACAGGGCGTGTTCATCGGGCGGGTGTGGAAAAACTGGCCGCAGTGGGTGCGCGTGACGGTGGGGAACAAGCGGGAGATGGAGCGGTTTCGCGAGGTGTTTGCGGCGACGGTCTAGCGCCGATGTGGGAGGGGGCTTTCTCCCTCCCACATTAGGTGTCACTGCTGCGCGATGCTGTAGCCCTCAAACGCCGTCTGCTGTTGCAGCGCAGTAATCACGCTCTTGCGGCTCAGGGGCTGCTCGACGCCGGCGTTATCCACAAAGCTTTCAACCTCCAGCTCGGCTTCGTCGCCTTCGCCTACAAAGCTGAAGCCCAGGAACTCAAACGCCTCACGGTCGACGTTCAACCGCGAGCGTGGCGTGCGCAGCGGCAGGGTGACGCTGGTGCCGTCCTTGCTGATCACAAACACTTCGGCTTCTTTCTTGGGGCGGGCGGCCTTGCCTTTGCCGGCGCTTGGGTTGCTGATGGCCTGGTGAGACTGGTTCAGCACTTTGAGGGCCAGCCCGTAGACCAGCTCCTGAAACTCAGGATCATCCTTGAAGCTCGACAGGATGCGGCTGATGGAGAACTTACTGCTCAGGTCTTCAAGGGCGAGGTTGTCAGCGGCTTCGGCGTCCTTGAGCTGCTTGAGCTGGCCCATCAGGTCGTAGGCCTTGTCGTCGTCGAAGGCGTCGTGGGCCTGGCGGATGGCCACGCGCAGTTCGCGGATCTGGTCGCTTTCCTTGGAGGTGTGAAAGGCGTCCAGCACCATCTCGCTGATGATCTTGGCGGCTGGCACATGCTGTGAAAGATTGATGGCGTTTTCGTATTCAGCCTTGGCGTGCAAGGCGACTACGGATTCTTCGGCGGAGTGTTCGGTGTAAGAATCGGACATTGAAATTTCACTACTTCAGTAAACGGAAGACAAAAAAGCGTCGCGCATTTTCAGCGGGGAGGGGGATCAGGTCAAGGCTGCCGACCGGCGAATGCAGGGCGTCAAACCAACTGCTTCAGGCACGCCTGGAGAATATCCAGTCCTTCTTCCAGCACCGCAGGCTCGATGGTCAGCGGTGCCAGCAAGCGCACGATGTGCCGCGATTTGCCGCTGGGCATCAACAACAGCCCGGCGTCTCGCGCCAGGCTCAGCAATTGGGTCAGTTGCCGGGACGCGGGCGTGCCGTCGGCGTTGGCCAGTTCGATGCCGCGCATGGCACCGACGCCGGTCAGGCGGCCCAGGTACGGCGACAGGTGCTGCGAACGCCAGGCGGCATAGCGGCCGACGATCGCTGCTTCCTGTTGCGAGCCCCAGGCCTGCAAGTGTTCGTCCGTCATCGCATCGAGGGTAGCCAATGCTGCCGCGCAAGCGATGGGGTTACCCGAGTAAGTACCACCGAGGCCGCCTTTGGGCAGGTTATCCATCAAGGCCTTGCGCCCGACCACCGCACCCAGCGGCACGCCGCCGGCGATGCTTTTGCCCAGCAGGATCAGATCCGGTTCGATGCCCAGGCGTGAGAAGGCGAAACGCCGGCCGGTGCGCCCGAAGCCCGATTGGATCTCATCGGCAATCAACAGGATATTGTGTTCATCGCAAAAGCGCCGCAGGGCGTGGGCAAACTCGATATCCAGCGCCAGGAAACCGCCTTCGCCCTGCACCGGCTCGATGATGAAACAGGCGACGTCACCGACGTCGATTTCCACGCTGAACAAGCGGTCCATGGCTTTCAGCGCTTCAGCGCAGCTCACGCCGTTATCGGCGCTGGGGTAGGGCAGGTGATACACCGGGCCGGGCAGGACGCCGACCTTTTGTTTGTAGGGCGCCACCTTGCCATTGAGGTTGAGGGTGGCCAGGGTGCGGCCGTGGAAAGCACCGTCAAAGGCGATCACCGCCGTGCGGCCGGTGGCGCCGCGCACGATCTTCAAGGCGTTTTCTGCCGCTTCCGCACCGCTGTTGGTAAGCATGCCGCTGACGGGGTAGTCCACCGGGATAAACCCGGTCAGGCGATCCATCAGTTCGATGTAGGGCGTGTGCGGTGCCGCGTTGAACGCATAGTGGGTCAACTTCGTCGCCTGTTCCCGAATCGCCGCCACCACGCCCGGGTGGCAATGGCCAAGGTTGAGCACGCCGATCCCGCCGACAAAATCGATATAGCGTTTGCCCGTGGTGTCCCAGACCTCGGCGTTGCTGCCATGGCTGAGGCTGATGGGATGAACGATGGAAATCGACTGGCTGATGGTTTCGCGGCTCATGAATCTCGGACTCGGCAGTGGCGGGCGTGCTTTTATCTAAGCCGTGGGCCAGGCCCTGCCGCAAACGAAATAAAGTCGCCGGGTCATTCCAAATCGGAAGAGCTGTTGCTAAAAGCTCGTTTTTGGCAACGCCGTAGCCCCGTCGATGCTACGCCGACACCCCATCCTTGCCCGCCGCCTTGGCGCGATACAGCGCCTGATCGGCGCGCGCCATAAGCGCGCTGGGGGATTCATCCATACGGCGCTCGGCCACGCCCACGCTCAGGGTAACGTGGAGGCCGCCGCGCATCGGGATCTTGCGCATCTTTTGGCAGATTTTCTCGGCCAGCTCCCTGGCGGTTTCCAGTGCGCTTTTGGGCAGGACCGCGATGAACTCATCGCCACCCCAGCGCGCGAGCAGGTCGCCTGGGCGCAGGCAGCTTTCCAGGCATTCCACTACCTGCAAAAGGGTTTGGTCGCCCACGCCGTGACCATGCTGGTCATTGATCGGCTTGAAATCATCGATATCCATCGCGATCAATGCCAGCGGCAGGCGAAAACGCTGGGCGCGGTCGCACTCTTCCAGCAGGACTTTTTCCAGGCGATAGCGGTTGGCGACGAGGGTCAGGGCATCCCGTTCGGCCAGGGAGCGGTTTTCGTCCAGCTGCAATTGCAACTGCTGGTTGACCCGTGACAATTCGCGCGTGCGCTCGGCCACCAGCGCCTCAAGGGATTGGTTGCGCCGCTCCAGCTGTTCGACGGAGCACTTGCGTATATGAATATCGCGATGGGCGCCGACCATCCGCGCCACCGAGCCATCGGGGTTACGGGCAATCACGTAGCCCCGGTCTTCAATCCACAGGTAGCTGCCATCTTTTTTGCGGCAACGGTATTCGATTTGATAATGGGGAGCGCGACGGTGGATGTAGTCATCGAACAGCGTCATCACGTGGGGGTAGTCTTCCGGGTGGATGACGGTCTCCCAGGTGAACACGCTGTTTTCCAGGGAGTGGCGGGGGTAGCCCAGCATTTCGTACCAGCCTGGGTTGCGGTAGACGAACCCGGTATTGGCGTTCCAGTCCCAGATCCCGTCGCTGACCAGCTCCAGCACGGTATGCAGCATGTCGGCATTGAGGTGGGAGAAATTACCGTTGTCGGAGGTATCGTCCATCTGTGCGCTCCTTGCATGGGCTGGCGTCCAAGGCCAGTCATATTGATGCCGATACTCCGTGGCTGGAGCTACTGTACAACGGAGCTTGTGCGCTTTGAATAGGGCGGATGGACGGCTACAGGAGGGTGGCCATGGGCTATTGCTTCGGCGCGATCATCCTCGTACGCGCCTTCCCATCGGCGTTGTGCTGGTAGATCGTGTCAGGTTGCCCCCGCTCGTTGAAGAACACTTGGCCGATGCCTGCCGAATTCCATAACCGTTCACCGGCCTCGGCATGCTCCGGGATATGCGGCACCACCTGCATGGTGCGGCGGCGAGTGAACCAGTTGAGGGGCGAGCGCGGCGAGTACAGCCAGCGGTTGAGGCGGTCGAACCATTCCAGCAAGCGCGGCGGGAATTCGTTCTTGATGCCGCTGCTGGTGATCTGCCAGATCCTGGGACCGGCGTTGCGATGGCGGATCAGCACTTCATAGACGAACGAATAGTGCACATCCCCCGAGAGGATCACGTAGTTACCCGGTGTGCGCGAGTGGCGAAAGATATTGAGGATCACCTGGGCCGCACCGCGATGGGCCATCCAGTTTTCTGCGTCCACCAGCAACGGGTGACCGCACCAACTGAAGATTTTCTGCACGGTCTCGATCAGCTTGACGCCGAAGATCGGCGCGGGGGAGACGATGATGGCCGAGGGATGGTCGAGCAGTTCCTGTTGCAGTTCGCTCAAGGCTTCCCAGTCCAGCAGGCCGGACGGTTGCTTGAGGGTGAATTCGCTGCGCCAGCGCCGGGTGCGGGTGTCGAGCACCACCAGGGCCGGGGTGGTGGGCAGTACGTAGTGCCACTGCTGGAACTTCAGCAGCGCCGCGAGCAAATCATCCTGTGCCTGGGCGTCCAAGTGATTGTCCTGCGCCTGGGTGGCCAGTGCCTGGGTGTGGCCCACCAGCTCATCAAAGGCGTCCGGGTTATTGCCCCAGCCCTGGCACAGCAGGTACGCCAGCAGGGCGTTACCGATGATGCGTCTGGAGAACGGATGGCCGTAGGCGGTTTCTTCCCATTGCGCGCTGAGGTTCCAGTCGTCGGTGATGTCGTGATCGTCAAAGATCATCAAGGTGGGCAGATGGGCGAATACCCGCGCCACGCCCGGCAAGCCGTCGCGAAATTTATCCACCTGCACCTGTTCGCGGGCATAGCGTGCAGCTTCATCGGCGTTCAGTTGCGGTGGCTGTACGGTGATCAGGGACCAGGGGGTGGGCGACCACACCAGCAGGTACATCGCCATGACTTCGGCGAACGTCACCAGGTGATTGTCGGCGGTGCTGCTGGTGAAAATCGGCTTTTTCACGCCGCCAAAAAAACGTTCGCGCAGGGTCTCATTGCTGTCCAGCGCGGGTAGCAGGTCAGCGCGGTGGTAGTAGCTGGCGTGATGCCCGTAGAGGCTGGCGCTGTCGTCTACCACCGCGCCTTCCAGGTACTCATCGAACAGGCCCAGGCGCGCAATCAGCCCATGGATCGCCCGCAACATCGGCCCGGCCACATCGTCGGCGTACACCTGGTCGCCACTCATCATCAGCAAGGCTGGGCGGTCGGCCGGGGTAGGCGCATCCGCCAGCAGCCGATCGACGCAGAGCAGGCCTTCGTCGGCGCTGTGGTGAGGTTTGCGGCAGGAGCCGTGTACCAGTTGATGGATGTGGCTGTGCAGTACGAAACTTGGGCAGTGTGTGTCGGCGTACAGCAGGTGCGGTGCCCATTCGGCAATGCCGGCGTCGTCGACCAGCAGGTCATAGTGGATGACTATGTCCTGGGGCAGCGCCTCGTCCAACCGTACATCAATCAGATGGATGTACGCCTGGCGCCCCACCGGCACGACCTGGCACCGGTCCTGGCCCAGCGGTATGTCCAGGCACTGGCCGGCACAGTGCAGTTTCAGGCTCAGGGGCAATGCCCGGCTCCCCACCAGCCACAGCACCAGGCGCCGGGGTTCCAGGCGCCGCAGCAGAGGGCCGGCGAGTACGGCGGGCAAGGTGTCGGGATGTGGCATGCGGTAACAGGCTCCGGCCAGGGTTGAACCGGCAAGGTTAGCGCAACGGATGTCAGTGTTTTGTTAAAGCGGGGCGGTCTGTAAAAAAGAAGAAGGGCAATACGCTGCCCTTCTTCCTGCGGTTCAGAGCAAGTTCCCCTTGCCCAGGCTATCCAGGCCGCCACTTCTGGGGCGGTTGCGCGATGAACCGTCAGCCTCCTGAGGCTCCAGTTGCGGCTGAGGGTCTTCAATGCTGCGTTTCTTGCGTTGCAGGGCTGTGTCGTCCTGCGGCGTAGTGGGGGGAGGAGGGGGGAGCGGTGTGGCGTTGATGGAGCTGAGCATGGCAGTGTCCTTTTATCTATTAGTCGAGTGTTACTTCACCCCTTGGAGCGAAGTGCCGCCAAACTTATAGAGCAGGGCGCTGGCGAGCTATAAACGTCCTGCTGCAAGATATGACGACCTTTGGCTACTCGGCTCAGAAGTCATCAGCGGCGCCGTCCGCGCAACCCCCGGTCGCGGGAGTGGTCGCGCCGTCCTTGCCATCCAGCACAAAGGCCGCACGGTTTTGTGCCACGACATTACGTATTGCGCTGTAATAGTCCGGCAATTTTTGCAGGCTGTCGGTGAGCGGCAACAGTGATGCCCGGGTATCCACGGTGCCACCTACCAGGCTGAGGGTGCCCAGGGTCTGCACGGTGTCACTGTCTCCCAACGGCGAGACCAGGAAACTCAAGACCTTGCCTGCCGCATCGCGGCTGTTGCCGGTGCCCAGCAGTGGCAGTTCGACAATCGGCCCGTTGCCGATGCCCCACACGCCGAATGTCTGGCCGAAGTCGGCGCTATGGCGCGGGATGCCCACGCGGTCTGATACATCGATCAGCCCCACCACGCCCACTGTGGTATTCAGCGCAAAACGGCCAAGGGTATTGACCGAGCGCCTTGGGTTGCCTTGCAACAGGTCATTGATAAACACCTTCGGCTCGCTGAAGTTGCTCGCAAAGTTATGCACACCCTGCTGGAAAAAATCCGGCAGGTAGCGGTAGCCACGTGCTACCGGCGCCAGGGCGTAGTTATCCACCGTCCGGTTGAAGGCAAACACCCCGCGATTGAGCGGTTCGGCCGGGTCGTACACCGGGTAATTCACCTGTGCGCAGCGGGTGGTGGTGCCCGAGGGGGCCGGGCTGGCGCAGCCCGTGAGGTAAGACACGGTCAACAACAGCACGACCTGGTGAGCCAGGTGCCGGGGATAGGTCAGCGAGCGCATAAGCACGGTCTCCGCAAAAGGGAGGCCGATGCTGGCAGCCGTCCCTTGCGCAAAGATGTCTGGTTTATTGCGGCGCTGACGCTTTATTGCACGACTGAAATATATGACGGGCTGCGTCGAATGGTTTTAGATGGCGCATCGACAACACCCAGTGATGCCCGCCTGTGAGCAACCTTTTGATCGTGGACGATGACCTTGAAGTCCTCGCGCTGCTGAAGAAATTTTTTATGCAACATGGCTATGCGGTCGAGACCGTCGCCGGTGGCACCGAGCTGTGGGCCGCCATGGAGCGTCATCCTGCCGACCTGATCATTCTTGACCTGATGCTGCCGGGGGAGAACGGCCTGTTGCTGTGCCAGCGCCTGCGCCAGCAGTACGCAACACCGGTGATCATGCTCACCGCCATGGGCGAACTCAGCGACCGCGTGGTAGGCCTGGAAATGGGCGCCGACGATTACCTGAGCAAACCCTTCGACGCCCGTGAACTGCTGGCGCGGGTGCGTGCGGTATTGCGTCGGGCAGGCGAGGGGCGGCCAGTGTTGGGCGGGTCTGCCCGTCCCTTGATTCGCTTTGCGGGCTGGCAACTGGACGTTACGCGCCGTGAACTGCGCTCCCCCGACGAGGTGATGATCCCGCTGTCATCCGGCGAATTCGACCTGCTGCTGGTCTTCGTCGAACACCCCCAGCGCGTGCTGACCCGCGAACAACTGCTGAACCTGGCGCGGGGCCATAGCCATGACGCGTTCGACCGCAGCATCGACGTGCAGGTCAGCCGCCTGCGCCGCAAGCTGGAGTTCGATACCAAGCGTCCGGCCATGATCCGCACCGTGCGCAACGGCGGTTACCAGTTCACCGCCAGTGTGAGCCGTTCATGAGCCGCCGTCCACGTGACACCGTAGCGCGCTGGATTGCCCTGACCATCCTGGTTGCGATGTTTACCGCGCTGGCGCTTAACGCCCTGTTCGTACAATTGGCGGGCGTGTGGGCACGACCACCGTTGACCGAAATCGGCTTGCTGGAAAAGATCGCCGTGGTGGTGCGCGCGGTCGAGGCGTCGCAGCCTGCCCAGCGAGCACACCTGGCTCAGGTGATGGGCGATGAGTCCTTCAGCGTGACGTGGGTAGCGCAGCGCGCGGCCTTTGATTTGCCCGTGCTGAACGACCCGGACTTTGATTCGGGGGAGCAAGCGTTCAAGCACCTGCTTCAGGGACCGACCCGGCCCATGGAAGCCTACGAACCGTCCGACTGGCCAGGTGGCAACGGGCAGTATGTGCTCCTGATGCAACTGGCCGATCAGTCCTGGCTGATGTTCAGCGCCCGTGCCCGCAGTTGGGGGCTGGACGAGGGCGTGCGCAGCGTGATCGTAGTGCTGCTGGTGCTGATCTCGACTGCGCTGGTCACCCTGGTCGCGACCCGTCGCCTGGCTCGCCCCCTGCAACACTTCGCCCAGGGCGCGCGGCGCTTTGGCGCTGACTTCCGCGCGCCGCCCATCGAACCGGTCGGGCCCCACGAAATCCGCCAGGCGATCCTCGCGTTCAACGGCATGCAGGCGCAGTTGCGGCACTTTATCCAGGACCGCACGCAAATGCTCGCGGCCATTTCCCACGACCTGCGTGCGCCCCTGACCCGCCTGCGCCTGCGCGGTGAATTCATCGAAGATGCCGACCAGCAACGCCGGCTGTTCAATGATGTCGATGAAATGCAGGCCATGATCAACACGGCCCTGGCGTTCTTCCGCGACGACGCACGCCTGGAGCAGGCCACCCAGCTGGATCTGGCGGAACTGCTGCAAACCCTGATCGACGACTACCGTGACCAGGCGATTGAACTGGCTTTCAGCGGACCGCCGCGCCTGGTGTACTTTGGCCGGCCCTTGGGCCTCAAGCGGGTGATGACCAACCTGATGGACAATGCCATTCACTACGGTCGGGCGCCGGAAATCGAACTGCAACAAGGGCCGGCCGAAGTGGTGATCCGCGTGCTGGATCGCGGCCCGGGGATCGCGGCGCAGTATCGCGAACAGGTGTTCCTGCCGTTCTACCGCCTCGAAAATTCACGCAACAAAAGCACTGGCGGCGTCGGACTTGGGCTGTCTACCGCCAGGGCGATTGTGCTGGAACACGGCGGCACACTCACCCTGTCGGAGCGCCAGGGTGGTGGGTTGGAGGCGGTGGTGGTGTTGCCGGTGTAACCGGCGCTCGCCATAGGGGCGGTCAGGTATGGGAGTCCTCAATCACCTTCGGCACCGTAAACCGGAACTCACTGCCACGGCCCACTTCACTTTCAGCCATGATCTTGCCGCCATGGGCCTGGACAATCCCCTGGGTGATATACAGCCCCAGGCCGGTGCCGGTGGGATTGTTTTCCGACTGGGTCCAGTAGCGATCAAACACATGGGGCAGTTGATCAGGCGCAATACCTTCGCCTGAGTCACGCACCGAAAACACGATCTCTTCACCATTGGTCATCGCACTGATGCCGATATTGCCCTGGCGCGGAGTGAACTTGATGGCATTGCCGATCAGGTTCGACAGCACCTGGAACAGCCGCTCCGGGTCGCCGTTGATCTGCAGGCCAGGCTCGGCGTTGAACGACAGGTCGATGCCTTTTTCCATCGCCAACGGCGCGAGCAGGGAATAGGCCTCTTCGAACATTTGGCTGACGTCCAGGGCCACGGGTTTGACCACGTAGCGCCCGGCCTCGATTTTCGAGGTGTCGAGCAAGTCTTCCAGCAAGACGTTCATGCGTCCGGCGGCCTGTTGCATGGTGTCGATGGCCGAGGAAATGCGTCGCGAGGTGTGCGGGCCGTCGGAGCTGAAGGCCTTTTGCATCATGCCGCAGAGCATGGAGATCACCGTCATCGGGTTGCGCAGGTCGTGGGACACCACCGCCACCAGGTCATCGCGGGCGCGCACGGCCTGTTGCTCGCGCAGCACCTGGCGAGCCAGGTCGTTTTCCAGGGCAGAGCGGCGCAGGTCGTTGGCGGCGAACAGGTCGCCATGGCTCCACTTGGTGGAAATACCGGCCATCTCCACCTTCCAGATTTCAAACGAGGTACGCGGGCGAAGGCGCAGGCCGGCGTCGGAGTTTTCCAGGTCGAGCGGCTTTTTCGGGTCACCACTCCAGTTAATGTTTTCTTTCACTTCCGGGCGGAACCACAGCACGCCGTTATCCACAGGCTTTGGCAGGCTCATGGCCAGGACACCGCTGGCCACCTGTTGGAACTCGGCGCCTGGCGGGTAGATCGACACCAGATTATGGCTGGAGAACACCGGCTCGCCGCTGTCCTGCAGCCACTTGTGCAAGGCCCGGATCTGCGCCGGTTCCGGGCAGTTGCCGTAGCGGTGCAATTGCTTGTCTTCGATGATCGCCACGCCGCCGGACAAGGTCAGGTCCATCAGCACCTGGCCGCGCTGGGCCAGGCCGTCGAACACGTTTTCTTCGGAGGCCTTCATGGCTTTATCCAGCAACGCCAGGGCCTCGACTTTTTCTTCCCGCTGACGGCTCAGGTCCAGGGCTTCCATGGCGCTGATCTGTAATGACAGCACCTGGCCGATGGTCTGGCAGGTGATGCGCAAATCATTGGGTACCAGCAGCGGTTCGCGATTGCCGCAACTGATCAGGCCCCAGAGCTTGTCGCCCTTCATCAGCGAAATGCTCATGGACGACAGCACGCCCATGTTTTGCATGTACTGGCAGTGAATCGGCGACACGCTGCGCAGGGTGGCAAAGCTCAAATCCAGCGGCTCACCGGTATCCGGGCGCAGCTTGGGCAGCAATGGCACCGGCTCGTAGGCAGCATTCGGGATGATGCGCAGCCAGTTGGTGCGATACAGCTCGCGGGCCTGCTCCGGGATATCGGACGCGGGGAAGAACAGCCCGTTGAACAGCTCCATGGACGGTGCCGACGCTTCCGCGATCACCTGGCCATGGCCTTCTTCTTCGAAGCGGTAGATCAACACCCGGTCGTAACCGGTCATGGCCTGGATTTCAGTCACGCTGATTTCGTACAGCGCTTGCAGGGTTTTCGCTGATTGCAAACGTTGCAGCATCTTGCCCAAGTCACTGCTGCGGCCTTTCAGGGCCCGCGGCCGGAAGTCTTTGAGCCGCGGTTCGAATTCCAGCACCAGCACGTCCTGATGGCGGTGCAACAGGCCTTCGAACTCGGCGCCGTTGAGGGTGACGTGCAAAGGCGGCGCATCAAGGAAGCTGTTGTGTTCGGCCATGGCCTGCACGGCCTGGGCGTGCTCGGCACCGAGCAGCGTGTGCAGTGGCTGGCCCAGCAACGACTCGGGGGCGCGGTTGAACAGGCTGGCGACGTTAGTGCTGACTTGAATGATGTTCAGGTCGGGCTCCGACAACGTCAGCAGCACACCGTGGGGTTGGATTGCCCCTGGAAAGCGGATGGGCTCGTCGGCACAGTTGGCAAGCAGCTCTTCAAAGTCTTCGGGTTTCATAGCAGTACCTCCTGGCTGTCGAGCCATTGCTCAAAGCAGCTGAATGTCGAGCGGGCCGCGTGCACCGCGCGCTGTTTGGCTGGCGTGTCCAGCGGCAGGCGGCCCAGGTAGTCGAGAAAATCTTTCCAGAGCCGACCGGTTTCGGCACCGTACACATCGAGGAACGCCCCTCCGTTGTCGGCGTCCAGCGCCAGGCGTCGAGCCATTTCCCGACGCAGTACCTGGCCGCCCAGGGTTGCGCCTTCAAGCACATACAAGGCGCCGAGGCAGGCGGCGGGGGTGTCGAAAGCGGGCAATTGCCCACAATGCGGCAAGGCGTTGATCGCGCAGGCGTCCAGGCCAAGGGCGTGAAGATCGTCGATCAGCGTCGGCGTTTTCATACGCAACGCAGGGTCGAAGCCTTCAGGGATAAACTCACAGCTGTACAGCGCTGCTTCAATCGGCCGGTAAAACCCGTAATACGCCTGGATCAGGCGCCGATACCAGTCGGCATCCAGCTCCTCGGAAAAAAACGGCAGGCGTTCTTCCAAGGCTACGTGCAATAGGCCGGTGCCTGCGCGCAACGCGTCCAGCAATGAGGGCGCACCACCATCATGGGCCTGTGAATGCATGCAATGAGCTCGAACTGTGGGCCTTCCGGCCATGAATGACGCGTTGTAAAAGGCGACAATTCTACACAACAGGTGAGCATCAGCTGAACGCACAAGACGAAAAGGCTGACCAGCGGATCAGAAAAGTCGCTCCCTGCTGATGCAAGTGACCACAAGGCAGGCTGTGAAGTTCGGCAAAAGTGATATCGCGAAGCTATCAATGCATGGATGAGCCCTGCTGAGTCAGCGCCGTTTGCACACACTCAAGCAAATGTTCGGTGCTCCACGGCTTGGGCAGAAACCGCACGGAGCCGCCCAATTGCTGTGCAAGTTTGGCATTGCCGGAGGTGAGCAGTACCGGCACCGACGGCCAGCGATGAGCCACTACCCGGCTCAAGTCATAGCCGTTGAGCAACCCCGGCATCTGCACATCGCTGACAATCAAGTCCACCGGATCATCGCCGCGTTCCAGGTAAATCATTCCTTCATCGGCTGAAGGAAAAGACGTCACAACCGCGCCGAAATCCTCCAGTACATCCACCATCAACGACCGAATGATCTCGTCGTCTTCCAATACCAAAATCGATGGCTGAGCCATGATCCTTACTCCACCATCAGGGTTCAGTAAGGTGGAGTGGAACGGGGCCGGTTAGGTTCGATTGGATGCGTATGGGGCGATGGGTGGTCAGTTTCGAGGGTCTAGGTTGCGCATTTGCGCGGAGGTACGGCAGGATACTGGCGCTCTGCAATCAGGATCGGCCCGAATCCCGTGGGCCCTCGCACAAGGTCGTCAACCGTGAACGCTTCCGCAGCCCCCTTGATCGACCCGGACCTGGGCAATCGCATGATCAAAGTCGATCACGCCGGCGAGCATGGCGCGATCTGTATCTACAGCGGCCAGCTGTTTATGGCGCGATTGTTTGTACCCGGCATGGTGGGTGAGCTCGAGGAATTCCTGTCCCACGAACGTCGCCATCGCGCGGTGTTCCAGGCCGAGTTGCAACGACGGGGTTACCGACGCTGCCGCAGCTACTGGCTGTGCGGCCTTGGCGGGCTGGTGCTGGGCCTGCTCACCGGGGTGTGCGGGCGCAAGGCTATTGTTGCCACCACCGTCGCGGTGGAAAGCGTGGTGCTCAAGCACCTGGCTCATCAGCTTCATGCGTTACGCGAAATCGACCCACTGGCCGTGGCGGCCATTGCTTCCATCGTTGAAGAAGAGCAACACCACCACGACCACTCGGCTGCGCAGATCGATGTGCAGGATCCCTGGTTTCGTGCGCTGACGCCGGTGGTTACGGCGTGGACCGAAGCGGTGATCTGGATGGGCATGCGCTCCTGACAAACGGGCATAATCGCCGCCAACACCGATGTGGAGTCACCCATGAAGTACGTCCTGCTGACCCTCGCGCTGATCCTCAACACCGGCGCCGCCAATGCCGCCGGCGATGCCGAGGCCGGCGGCAAACTCTTCACCAAGACCTGCGGCGGCTGCCACAGCGTCGGCGAAGGCGCTCGCGGTGGCTTTGGCCCGGAGCTCAACGGCATCATCGGCCGACCTGCCGGTACCACCACCGACTATCAATATTCGGACGCGATGAAAAACTCCGGTGTGGTCTGGACCCGCGACAAGCTCGCGGCCTACATCGAAGCGCCCAAAAAGGTGGTGAGTGGTACGCGCATGATTTTCTGGGGCATCAGCGACCCGGAAAAAATCGACAATATCCTGGCGTACCTTGAGACGTTCCAGCCCAAGTAATCACTCACGCACATTCCTGAACAGCATCAACCGCGCACTTTCGTGCAGCCCACGGGTCAGTGCCTGCAGGCGCTGGAATTCCTCGGGGTGCTGCGCGGCCACATCGTCACGCGGGGTGAGTGATGCCAGGTCATGCAAGGTGGGTGAGCTGCCGTCTTGCTGCATCTGCAGCAAAAAGTGCCGGGTCACGCCGCCGATGATCGGGAAGGTGCCTTCGCGCAATACCAGCGGCACCACGCGCTCGCCCTCGGGCGCCGGTTGCTGGATGTCACGGCCCATCGCACCGTTGCGGAACGGTACGCCTGCCATGCCGGCCACGGTGGGCAGCAGGTCGGCCAGCCCCACCGCTTCTTCGATCACACGCGGTGCAAGGCCGGGAGCGTGGATCAGCAGCGGCACGTTGTTACTTTCCAGGCCCAGCTGCTCGAAGGCCGGCGCCATGTGCGGGATCTGGCTGATGCGGGTGTTGTGGTCGCCGAAGAACACAAAGATGCTGTTGTCGTAGTAGCCACCGGCCTTGGCGATGTCCATCAGCCGGCCGATGTTGTAGTCCAGCAGACGCACGGCGTTGTACTGCTCGACACTGCGGGACCCCGCGGCCTGGGCCTGTTCCAGCGTCACGTGGCTGAGCTGGAAGCCATCGTTGTGTTTGGGGATGGTGAAGGGGCGATGGTTGCCGGAGGTTTGCAGGTAGGCAAAGAACGGTTGGTCCTTGGGAAGCGTGCTCAGCAGATCGTCAGCTTCCTTGAACAGGTCCAGGTCGGAAATCCCCCACACGTCTACCCGTGGCGACTGCCAGTCGCTCTCCTCGAACAGTTGCACATCATCGATGCTCTGGCGGATCAGTGCATTGATATTCGCCCAGCCGGCGTTGCCGCCGATCATGTAGAACTTCTGGTAGCCCTCGAATGCATTGATCAATGTGTGTTGCCGGGTGATCAGCGGGTTGCGCGTGGCGGTCTCCTGGCGGGTGACGTCGGGCACGCCGGTGATGCTGGCCCACACGGTTTTCGCGGTGCCGGTCACAGGCACGTAGAAGTGTTTGAAGAACCAGCTTTGCGTCGCCAGTTTGTCCAGGTTCGGCGTGGGGTTGAGCGGGTTGCCATAGGCGCCCACGGCGCTGGTGCCGAGGGATTCGAGCATCACGAAAATCACGTTGGGCGGGCGCTCGCCGGCCAGTCGATAGGGCTGCACGCCTTGTTCGCGGATGAAGTCCAGGGACTGGGCATCGGGCTGGGTCACGCCCAGGTATTGGGCAACTTGCGGGTAATACTGGCGGACCTGGGCCTCATCGAACTGCGATTGGCCGACCTTGAGGGTGTCATACAAAAACAGCACCGGGTTCAGGCCCACGGCGGCCAGTTGGCTGTTGCCGGCGAAGAAGGCATCGCTCCAGCGCAGGGGCACCGGGTTTTCCAGGTTGAGATGGGCGACACGGCCGAGCAGGGCCAGCAGCACCGCGACGACGCCCATCACACTCACCACTGCCAGTGCCGGTTTGCCGATAAGGGCGGGCGCTCGATCCAGGGTCAACCGCTCCAGGCAGACCAACGCCCAGACCCAAAGCGCCACCGCCGCGAGCCAGCAGGCGATTATCCACAGTACCGGGTAGGTTTCCCACACCATCTGCTGGGAAATCTGCGCATCCTGCAGGTAGCGCAGCACCGTCGCATTGATACGCACGCCGAGGTAGGCGTAGTGGCCGAAGTCGATGATGTACACCAGCCCCACCACGGCCAGTGCGATGACCAGGTAAGCGCGCGCCAGCCAGCGCAGGGCCGGCAGGGTGGTGAGGTTCCAGCGCGGCAGCCACGCCAGCACGGCCAGCGGCAGCAGGATCAACACCGCCAGGCGCAGGTCGAAACGCAGGCCGATTCCCAGGGTTTCCAGCAGCGCCGGGGTGTTCAAGTCCAGGCCGGAAAAACCCAGCACAAACACCAGCCGCAACGCAGCCAGCAACACAAATACCAACCCGATCGCGCCCAGGCCGTAGCGCAGGCGGCGTGATTGCAACGCACTCATCATTGACCCCGGTGCCATTTCAAAAGAGGGCGCCAGGCGGCGCTGATCAGCAGCCCCGCGCCGGCGATCAGGCAGTAACCGGTCAGCAACGGATCGACCAGATAATCCCAATAGTTTTCCGACGCCTTGAGCCGTAACGCAAAGGCCAACGTGCCCACCGCCAGCATCCACGCCGCCAGCGTATTACGCAGCCACAGCATCAACAGTGCGGCTGCCGCCACCAGGACGATCATCGGCCGCGGGTTGAAGCCCCAGCGGTACGGGTCGAAGTAGGTCAGGCCCAACGTGGCCGGGTACAGCACCAGGCTCAGCAGGCCAAACAGCAGCAACGTCTGCACTTGATGCCGACGAGCGAGCGGTTGCACTAAGCCCAGGCGGCTGAGCACGACCCACGCCAACAGCACCAATGTGCTGATCGCCAGGTCATCGGTAAAACTGCGCACATACGCCGCCAGCGGCAGCGCGTTGACCGGGATAAAACTGACCGCCACCAGCACCGGCAGCAGCCATGGCCGCCAGGGAGCGGTAAACCTGAGCGCGCTCAACAGCACAAACCCCAGCAGCACAAAACTCAAATGGGCCTGCCACACAGAAACCATCACAGACGCTCCGCCAGCCAGGCTTCGTTGAAGCTGACATGTTTGATAAAGGTGTTATTCCACGAGTACACCACGTGGTACATGCCGTCCGGGCTGCGGCTGAAGTACGGGTACTCGTATTCGAAATCGCAGCCTTGGGGTTTGCATACGCGGTAATCGAGGTTGCTGAGAAAGCGCTGTTCCAGCGGCAGGCGTTTGGCGCCGCTGGAGGCGCGGAAGCCTTCGCCGATGATTGCTTTATAGGCCTCGGGGGAGAACGGTTGGCCAAGCGGGTCGGGTGATTCATCCAGTTGCACCACGGTGCGCCATTGACTGAGCTGGGCGTCGGTGCCGTAGAGGCTGAGCTTGAAGCGGCCGTCCTGCAGGTCGTTGAGGGCCACGAGCAGCCCGTCATCCTCGGTACCCACCGCCGCCAACGATGAATTGGGATTTGCCGGTTCCAGTGGGTACGGCTCGCTCCAGGTTTGCCCCGCATCTTCGGTGCGGCTGGCCAGGACGCGGTGGTGGGTGTCGCCGGCGTAGCGCAACATCGCCACGGCACGCTTGCCATCCAGCGGCACGATGGTCGGTTGCAGGGAATTCTTGCCGCGGCTGATGCGGAATTTGTCGATTACCGCGCCGTCGGCACTCAAGTACAGGTACTCGGCAAACTTGCCCATGAACTCGTGGTACACCGGCAGGCCGATGGAGCCGTCGGCGTGAAACACCGGTGCGGCACGCACCAGGGTACTGATGTTGAAAAACGGTGAGGTCACCAACTGTCGGGGCGCGGACCAACTGGCGCCGAGGTCATCCGAGACCATCAGGTTGATCGCACTGGTGGCCCAGCCACCGACCGACACCGAGACATAAAACATCCACAGGCGTTTATCCGGCCCGAGGGCGATCACCGGATTGCCGAGCTTGCGGATATAACGCTGGGTGCCGGCGCGGGTGCTTTCCCGCGTGGCCAGTACCTGCTCGGCACCCCATTCGCCGCTGCGCGCATCGAAGCGTGCGGTGCGCACCTGTACATCGGCGGCGCCTTCACGGGAGCCGGCAAACCACACGGCTATCAAGTCGCCACCGGGCAGGGCGGTGACCGAGGAAGCGTGGACAAAGTCAGTGAGCTGCGAGGACACAAAACGGCTGGTGTATTGCGGCGGCGCCGCCACCTTCGAGGTGTTTGGCGTCACTTGGGCAAAGGGAGCCAGCACATGGGGCGGATGGCTTAGCCACGCGGCCACGAAGACGGCGAGCAGGCTGCAGATCAGTAAGGCGGAGCGCATAGAGGACCTGTCGAGAAAAGGATTACTGCGCACGCTCATCCGGCAGGCGCTTCCTGCGACCGGAGAGCATGGATAACGGCAGGTTGTCCCGCACCTGGATACTTTCAAACACCGCGGCCAGCACATGGATGCACACCAGGCCCAACAGCACATTGGCGGCGGTCTCATGGATTTGCAGGGGCCAATCGGCGCCCCACAGGGCATCCACTTCCTGCATCAAAAAGCCGCTGATGCCGAGGGTCAGCAATGCCAGCAACATCAACAGCATCACCAGCGCACCAATGGGCGAGTGGCCCAGGCGATGCTGCGGGCGGCGGTTGAGCAGCGAGCGCAGATGGGTGTTCAAGCGTTTCGGGGTCGGCCAGAAGTCCGCCCAGCGCGCACTGCGCGGCCCGATGAACCCCCACACCGTTCGTACCAGCAGCCAGGCCATGGCGTAGTAGCCCAGCCAGACATGCCAGTCGTCGCCCGCTTCGTTAAAGAAGTAATTGGCGACGAAGACCCCGGCGATCGACAGATGAAACAGCCTCACCAGTGGGTCCCACAGACGCAGGGATTCGCCTGGCATCAGCCTTTGATCTCAGTCTTCACGGCCTTGCCGGTGACCGGGTCGTGGTAGATCTCCACCTTGCGCTTGTCCTTGTCGAAGCCGTAGATCTCGTAGCAGTTGCCATCGGTGACCTTGAACTTGCTGATCTCGTAGCCTTCGGCCTTGAGCTTGTCCTGGAAGGCTTTTTCGTCTTGCCATTGCGAGCGTTCGGCGGTGGTGCATTGCGGACCGGCAACGGCCAGGGGGCTGGCGATAATCAGGGACAGCAGGAGAATTTTGCGCATGGAAAAGCTCTCAGCAGATGTGGGAGATTTAACAGTGCAAAACCAACCTTAGGGCAACCTTAGTTGGCAACGCGCCGTAACATCTTTGCTGGAATAGCCCCGCCCAGAACCCGGCATGATGCCGCCGATTCCTACAGAGACTTTGCTATGCGCCTACTCCTTGTCGAAGATGATCGTGCCCTTGGCCAAGGGATTCGCGTGGCATTGGGCGTTGAGGGCTACACCCTGGATTGGTTGCAGGATGGCGTTGCGGCCCTGCATGCCCTGCGCACGGAAAGCTTCGATCTGTTGCTGCTCGACTTAGGTCTACCGCGCCTTGATGGCCTGGACCTGCTGCAGCAACTGCGTGCCGAGCAGCACGACCTGCCGGTGCTGATCCTCACCGCCCGCGACGGCACCGCCGAGCGCATCGCCGGTCTGGATGCCGGTGCCGATGATTACCTGGTCAAGCCGTTCGATGTGGAAGAACTCAAGGCCCGCGTGCGTGCCCTGCTGCGCCGCAGCCAGGGGCGCGCGCAACCGATGCTGGAACATGCCGGCGTCAGCCTCGACCCGGCCACCCAGCAGGTGCGGTACCTGGACGCGGACATCATCGTGACGCCGATGGAGTACCAACTGCTGCACCAACTGATGGTGCGCCCCGGCAAAGTGGTGACCCGCGAGCGCCTGTCCCGCGCGTTGTATGGCTGGCAGGACCGGGTCGAGAGCAACACCTTGGAAGTGTTGATCCACAACCTGCGTAAAAAGTTATCCACCGAGCTGATCCGCACCGTGCGCGGCGTTGGCTATGTACTGGCGCTCAAACCATGACCTCCGTGCGTGCTCGTATCCTCATCCCTGTCCTGGTGCTGATCCTGTTGGGCGACGCCCTGATCAGCTGGCTGGTGCTGCGCGACAGCCACCACGAAATCGAAGAAGTCTACGACGCCCAACTCGCCCAAAGCGCGCGCCTGTTGCAAGGCGTGCTACGCCAACGCGACCCCGGCGAGGCTGATTGGGACCGCCTGTACCAGGCCTTCGACCAGGCCATGAGCCGTGTCGGCGAAGACGGCGTCGCTCACCCTTATGAAACCCGGTTGACCTTCCAGGTGTGGCGCAGCGACGGCCAATTACTCGTACGCTCCGCCGAAGCGCCGGTGTTGGTCGCACCGCCGGCTACCCTCGGGTCCCACGACATCATGGACAACGGCAACGACTGGTGCGCCTTTCTCCTCGCCGATCCGCAGCAAGGCCTGCTGATCTGGGTGGGCGAGCGCGACGACATTCGTCAGGACGTGATCCAGCGCATCATGCGCCACACTCTCTGGCCCACCTTGATCGGCGTGCCGCTGCTCACTGTATTGATCTGGCTGGTGATCGGCTGGGGCCTCAAGCCCTTGCGCGCCATGGCCCGCAAGATTCGCGGGCGAACCGCCGAGACCCTGCGACCGCTGCACCTCAAGCCGCTGCCCAGCGACCTGGAACCGATGCAAACCGCGCTCAACCGGCTGTTGGTCCAGGTGGATGACCTATTGGAACGCGAGCGCCGCTTCATCGCCGACGCCGCCCACGAACTGCGCACACCCCTGGCGATCCTGCGCATCCATGCGCAAAACGCCCAAAGTGCCGGCACCGAGGCCCAGCGGCGCGAAGCGTTGGACTTCCTGGTCAACGGCGTCGATCGCGCCACCCGTATTGGCAGCCAACTGCTGACCATGGCGCGTATCGAACCGCAGTTGAACAATCCCAAGCGCAGCCGCGTACAACTCACCGAGCTGGTGCGCGAAGAACTCGCCGAACTGACACCGCTGGCCATGGAGAAAGGCGTGGAGTTGGTGCTGGAAGGGGATGAAGACTGCTGGATCGAAACCGAACCGGTGGCACTGGCCATCGCCCTGCAAAACCTGGTGACCAACGCCCTCAACTTCTCCCCGCCGGGCAGCGAAGTGAAAGTGGTGATTGGCGCCCATTGCCTGAGCGTGGAGGACCAGGGGCCGGGCATTGATGAGGCGGAAATGGGGCGTTTGTTCGAGCGGTTCTACAGCCGTGGCAATGCCAATGGCGCTGGGCTGGGGCTGGCAATTGTGGAGATGATCGTGGGCAAGATCGGCAGCCGGTTGGCGTTGCATAACCGGGAGCAGGGCGGGTTGTGTGCGCGGTTGGTGTTTAACGAGGCCTGAGGCGATCATGGCGGAACATTCTGTTTAATCGCAGGTCCAGTCATCATCGTTCACCTTGATAAGATAAGGACATCCTCCCGTGAAGCGAATCGCACTGCTCTCCCTGGCCCTGGCGCTATGTGCCTGCCAATCCAACCAACGCGACTCATCGCCCAGCCTGTTCAAGGACGGCATCCAGCTGCGCCAGAAAGCCGTGGCCGTCGATGCTGAGCATGCCAAAGTCATCATGAAAGCCTACGGCGGCACCGCTCCCGTCGAGTTCTCGATACGCCGCGAAGGCGACCCCGATGAACGCATGGAAACCCTGGGCACGGTGATGGATACAGGTGAAGGCCGCGTCTTCAACTGGATTGCAAAGCTCAACCAGACGGTGGCCAGCGCTGGGTTCAAGCGCTTCCCGCAGTTGGAGATCCAGGCAGAACCTGGCAAGAAGCTGATCGTTGCCAGTTCGTCCACCGACTCACGCCCTGGCATCTACGCCATTTGCGGGCCTCTGTTAAGTAGCTTCCAGCCTGAAAAGGGCAAGGTGTATCTGGTGGAGTTCCAGTTCAAACCTTCGGCGTGTGCGCAGCAGGTGTTTGATATTACGGATCCGGGGAAACGGGTTCTGATTGGGGGGGAGGGGAGTGAGGCGAAAGAGGGTTAGGTGGACGGCCGAACAAATGCGGATGATGCGCCTGGAAGGACCTGAAGGTTTGATACTTCCAGCGCTCTCCGCCAGGGTCTTCATCGGTTGTGCTGACTTCGCCGAAGTACCAATGCTCTGATTCGAAAACGTTTCCTTTTTCGTCCTCGTGGATGAAGTGAAAGCCAACTTCTTGGAGGCCTGCCTGAACGACAGTCTGCGCATGAAGATGAATTCTCTAAGTCTGTGTTATTCGTTTGCACCTTCGTAATCAAACGCGATGAAGTAGTCGCTTTCTGAGAGAGCAATTTCATGAGAGAAGTGTGTCTGTATCAGTGATAGCCATTCACGCCGCAGTTCAAACATACCGTTATTGACGTCCTCGTCTATCGACCCATCACTTGCAAGATAAACTTCCAACTCTCCATGTTGGGAATCCCATTCATAAACTTTCCTGCCTTTTTCCTCAATCCAACGCTCTCTCAGCCCGGCACCGCCCTGTCTGGGAGCCATGGGTTTTGCTTTTATCAGGTTTCCAAAGCCAGTTATTTGTTCAGTATTTGGAGCCTTGTGGTACTTGTGATCCCCAGCCTTGACACTAACCACCACATACAGCGGTCGAATCCCCGACTCCACCGGGAACACCAGAATAAAATCCCGATACGACGGCGGATAAATCGGGTTCACCAGAATCTGCGCCGCTTTATCCGTCGGCGGGTAAGTCCAGATTACCGGTGCTTGTGGCGCAGCCTCCAGGGTCGGAATACCCAGCGTGCCACTTGGATCAACGGCGGGTGTCCAGATCAGCTCGACACCCTCACCCAAATCCGCCACAAACTGATCGCCACGGCTTTGGAACTGCACCACATCAATCATTTGCCAATCAGGATTATTGCCGGTGTAAACCCATACCCCTTGAGCGTGCCGTCCTCGCGTTGCTCGATATGCAAGCGCATCTGCGAACGCGGGGATGGCTCGTAAAAATCAACAGATGGCGAATACGGCGCCCGCGACGGCTGTGGGGTCAGGATTCGCTGTTTGAGTAACTCTTCTTCGGTGGGGGGATAAAAGCGTTCTGACATGGATGGCTCACTTCCTTGTGCGAGGGAGTGAGGCTACGAGGGCGGATCAGAAGCTGATATCGGCTTAATTCGTTGGCTAGTGTCGGAAAAGTAGACTGATGTTTGAGTCAGTCGCGCTGCTTCGATTATTTCGATTTTCGTTTGTTTCGTTCAGTGACTCAAATGTGGGAATTGTCTGTGAAGGCCGAGTTTTCAACTGGCATGACACTCTCCGTAGCCAACCCGGCGAGACACCACGCAGCGAGGGGGCGGGGGGGCAGGTAAGGCACGCGGCGATTTGCTCGCCGCGTGTTTCAACGTTACATCGGCGCGAAATCGAACGACCACAGGCCGCTGGCACGGCTTACCGTCACGTTCACCTCAGTGGCGGTGATGGGCGCGATGAACTGGGTCATGTCCGAGAAGTTCTGCACGATATAGGTTTGCCCGACCATCGGAGGCGTTGCCACCATGAAGTAAAAATTGGGCTCGTATTCAAAGCTTACGGTCATGCTCGAGTCCACTTTCGGCATGGTCACTACAGGCCGACCGTTGACGTACCAGTTGCTGTCGAACTGCAGGTACGGGTTGGTTTTGTTGATGATGCCGCACTGCTGCGGTGTGAGTTTCTCCTTGGCCAGTGAAAGCGCCGCCGGCTCAAGGTACGGTGACAATCCGTTAGGGCTGACCGCCTGAAGCAAGGTGCCAGGGTTAAGCGTGCGACGGCCCGAGATGATGGTATTGCTGTCTTTTTCACCAAGGGTGGTGACATCGGTTTCGATGATGGCCTCGTAGTCGAACGACTCAGTGGCACCGGCAGAGCCGGTCAGGATCTGCCAGGCGTGAATCCGATAATCGCGCTGAGGCTGTTGGGGTTTGAGAAATACCAGAACGGTCTTGCCTTCCATATCATCGACAGCGAAGTTCACATTGAATGTGGTCATTGTCCTTCTCCTTGTTCCCTGTTCAAGCCGGAGCAACATGCCTTGGCTTATCCCTCCTGACGTACCGCGTCACCGCTTGTGAAGATCTGTTTCAACTTCTTCCTCGCTGTGCAAGAAAGCCGTGCAGACGCGGTCATGTACGCTTCACAACTGGTAGTCGCGTTGCGTCCTGACGAAGGGGCATTCCGTCCCGATTGTCAGAAAGGAGTCTTGTCATGCACGCACTTACCGTCGTTGCCATGGGTGTGGCCAGCGCACTACTGAGCCTGTCGGCTGCTGCGCAGATGGACTGCGCTGCGGCTTCAGCCGCGGTGATCCCGCTACCGGTGCAGGTCAGCAACGTGGCTATCCCTAACAGCCGGAGCAACCCGCAGATAAACCAACGGCATATCTTCTGTGGCGAGATCAACGCCGCTGGCAATGCGGTGGGGTTTCACTCTCGGCCCGGTAACCATGATCCGCTGGTGGGGCCGCTGGCGCTTGACCCGGTTGCCGCGCGTACCATCGGTCCTCGTACATACATGGTGCCTTACGGGCTTAATCAACCTAACGATTACCGCTATGCAAACGCCAACGTAGAAGTGTTTAACGTGGCGACGGGGACGTGGGTGGCCAAGGCAGGGCCTTCCACGTTCTTCCCCGACAGTTGCACGCAACAGCAGGTTGTCGCGTCGATTCGCTATGCCTTCATGCACTTGAGCTCTGGCCTGGTGATGGGTGGGGGAAACAGCCAGATTTTCTTCGGGCCTTCCGCGCCGACGGTGATCGCCGTCGTTCCCAATCCTTATTGTGTTGATGAGCAAGGGCTGGCATTTACGGTTGGCGGCTATCTCAACGGTATTCCCCCTGCGCCTGGTGCTGCCTTGGTTTGGTGGGTGAGTTCAGCCTTCCCGATCGCGGCTTTCTGAGTATGGAAAAGCCTGCCCCAATGATTTGGGGCAGGCTTGTTCTTGCGGGGCTTGCCAATGAATCAAGTGCCGCAAATCGGACCGAGTAAACCCCGTAATTGCTGCCGTGCCAGTTGCACACGCTTTCGGGCGTTGGACTCACTGATCAGCAACGTGCCTGCCATACCTTCGTATTCCAGGCCATCGATGCAACGCAGCGCCAACGCCTGCGAAAGTGTCGCCGGCAACCGGCCGATGGCCAGGTTAAGGGCCTGCAAGGCTTCTTGTCCGCACGCATTGCGTTCCGGGTCATCATGCGGAGGTTGCCAGGTGACGCTTTCATACAGATCGTGATCAAGCCATTCAAGGCTGCAGGTGACCGGCGTTTTGCGCAGGCGGTCGATACAAAAGTTGTGCGCCACCCGCTTGAGCCAGGCGGGCACATTCTCCACGCTATTCAAGCGTTCGGGGGCCTTGCTCAACAGGTTGAACAAATGCAGGCGCACCTCGCTCAAGGCGTCCTCTGCATCCTGGGGGCGGCGCAGCAACCGTCGACAGCGCTGACGAATGATTGCGTCGTGATGGATCAAGAACAGCCAAATTTCATTCGGCGCACAGCCGTGCTCGACACCGTGCGGCTTCGCATCCCTGTCACTCGCCATAATCATTCCCTGATCAACTGCGGCGCCAGGCCCGACAGGCTTTTTTTGCAAAGCGTGTGGGGCACTGGCCGGAGCAAGCAGGACGGAATAACGACAGGGTTTGTGAACGTGGGCTAGTGAAATAAGGGGCGACGGTGTAGGAAATGCAGATTGGGGGGCGGTAGCCTCATGCTTCTGAGTTCTGGCTTGGTGAATGTGGGTAGCGTCAGCTGTTGACTGGGGGCTCCACTTATTTGATGAGGTTGCGTGTCGTCAGCCTCGGTTTACTTTTAGGTGATCGGGCTCGGTTCAACAGCGTGGGTGACGATCAATAGGCGTCATCGGTGATGTTCTGAAGCATGCCTGCTGATCAGCTCAGCAAGTGCTTGGAGATCAAGCGCGAGATTTCAACAATCGAGGTCTTGCCGGTGAATTCAAATTTCACTTTCCCCAACGACGAAAAGTAAATCTCCAGTTCCGAATCCAGGTCAAACGTCCCGGACGTTTCCACCGAGTACGCGACGATGTTTTTGTACGGCAGCGAGGTGAAGTCCTTCTTGCTGCCTGTTATGCCTTGTACGTTCACTGCGATGATGCGTTTGGTGGTGAAGACCACGCCGTCGCGCATGGCTTTGTAGGCGTCGATGACTTCTTCGCCGTCCAGCAGCAGGGCCGCGACGCGTTCGGCGTATTCGTTGTTTTGCTTGAGTTTGAAGAAGCCTTTGTTATTGAAGTCGATCATGTGAAGGTCCTTGTGGTGAGTCCGTTATTGAATGGCTTTAAGGTAGTCCTTCAGTGTCGCGAGCAGTGGCTTGAGTTCCTCCAGCGTGGAGGCTTGCTGTACGTCGGTAGACAACCGCTGCAGCTCACGTCCCAATACCGTATCGGCCCCACCCAAAGCGACCAGCGCCTGCGCCATACACTCGTCTATCTTCAGCAGAACTCCAGGCAGATCCCCCTGTCGCACCAGCAATCCGAACACCTCCCGCTCATACCGATCCATCACCAGGTCGTCCCTCAACACCGGGCTGCCGCCGTCCTCCTCATGCACGAGCTTGAGTGCAAAGAGCGCAACAGCTTCCAGCGTCAATTCCATGGTGTCGGTTCCTCTGGGGTTGGGGGAGGGCGATGATCCCTGTTCTGGGCGTGAAAACAAAGACCCGATGCGTACCGGGCTCTCCTGCGGTATTAAAGAGTCGCCTGACTTCACGGGGACACCGGAGTCATCCTTGGCAGTCGCATCCCCTATTGGCCAAGTACACCTTCTATCTATATAGACGCAACGACGCGCTTCTTTTAAAGGAGGGCGTCGTTGCGTCGCGGTGTGGGCACTTTGCTAAGGAAAAGATTTTTCAGAGCGGGGGTTGACCATGTAATTCAATGCTGTATTATTCGCCTCCCGCTGACGAGAGATCGGAAGCGCAAGTGGTTGAAGTTGTTGAAGAAATCTTCGAAAGCTTCTGAAAATAATCACTTGACAGCAAATGAGGCTGCTGTAGAATGCGCGCCTCGGTTGAGACGAAAGCTCTTAACCAACCGCTCTT
>Ga0208898_1000079_pt1 | contig 117753 bp, 109 predicted proteins | sample VirMetDEL_Mar_4_FD_184513 | JGI IMG/M metagenome (GOLD analysis project Ga0208898, IMG submission 184513) | Aqueous microbial communities from the Delaware River and Bay under freshwater to marine salinity gradient to study organic matter... | ecosystem: Environmental > Aquatic > Marine >... | reverse complement strand
GGGGGCAAGCCCCCTCCCACATTTGATCCGGTTGTTCTTTAGAGGTATTTGAACAGGGACATCTTCAATACCCTTCATGCATTACCGGGTCGACAACCTGCCCAGCCCTTGAGCTGTAAACCCAATCAAATGTGGGAGGGGGCTTGCTCCTGATGAGGGAGTGTCAGTCAGTCATTGTTTGGCTGATCCACCCCCATCGGGGGCAAGCCCCCTCCCACATTTGATCCGGTTGTTCTTTAGAGGTATTTGAACAGGGACATCTTCAATACCCTTCATGCATTACCGGGTCGACAACCTGCCCAGCCCTTGAGCTGTAAACCCAATCCAATGTGGGAAGGGGCTTGCCCCCGATGAGGGAGTGTCAGTCAGTCATTGTTTGGCTGATCCCCCCCATCGGGGGCAAGCCCCCTCCCACATTTGATCCGGTTGTTCTTTAGAGGTATTTGAACAGGGACATCTTCAATACCCTTCATGCATTACCGGGTCGACAACCTGCCCAGCCCTTGAGCTGTAAACCCAATCCAATGTGGGAGGGGGCTTGCTCCCGATGAGGGAGTGTCAGTCAGTCATTGTTTGGCTGATCCACCCCCATCGGGGGCAAGCCCCCCTCCCACATTTGATCCGGTTGTTCTTTAGAGGTATTTGAACAGGGACATCTTCAATACCCTTCATGCATTACCGGGTCGACAACCTGCCCAGCCCTTGAGCTGTAAACCCAATCCAATGTGGGAGGGGGCTTGCTCCCGATGAGGGAGTGTCAGTCAGTCATTGTTTGGCTGATCCACCCCCATCGGGGGCAAGCCCCCCTCCCACATTTGATCCGGTTGTTCTTTAGAGGTATTTGAACAGGGACATCTTCAATACCCTTCATGCATTACCGGGTCGACAACCTGCCCAGCCCTTGAGCTGTAAACCCAATCCAATGTGGGAGGGGGCTTGCTCCCGATGAGGGAGTGTCAGTCAGTCATTGTTTGGCTGATCCACCCCCATCGGGGCAAGCCCCCTTCCACATTGGATCTGTGGCGTTTTCAATTTCACCGTCTGCAAACCCCCCCTCAATTCGTCCCTCGCCGTTGCCGATATTCAGCAAGTCATCCATTGCTTGAATCTAAGGAACGACCACGTGCTCATCGTATCCGGGCTTATCGTTGTACTGTTATCGGTGTTCGGTGGCTTTGTCCTGTCCGGCGGCGCCCTTGGCCCGCTGTATCAACCCACCGAGTTACTGATGATTGCCGGGGCCGGTGTCGGTGCGTTCATTGCCGCCAATAACGGCAAGGCCATCCGGGCCACGCTCACCGCCGTGTCACGTTTCAAACGCAGCGCCAAATACGACAAAACCTTGTACCTGGAATTGATGGCCATGCTCTATGCCTTGCTGAGCAAGGCCCGCCGCGAAGGCATGCTCGCCCTGGAACGGGATATCGAAGAACCCGCGCAAAGCCCGATTTTCGCCCAATACCCTCGACTGATCGCTGACCCGCTGATCATCCTGTTCATCACCGATTACCTGCGCCTGTTGGTCAGCAGCGCCATGCAGGCCCATGAACTTGACGAGCTGATGCTGCACGAGATCGAAGGCTTCGAACACGAAGCCCACTTGCCTGCCGATGCCCTCTACAAAGTCAGCGACGCCCTGCCGGCCTTCGGCATCGTCGCGGCGGTGATGGGCGTGGTCAAAGCCTTGAGCGCGGTAAACGTCGGCCCGGATTTGATGGGCCAGATGATCGCTCATGCCTTGGTCGGTACGTTCCTGGGCATTTACCTGGCCTATGGGTTGGTCGCCCCCCTGGCCAGCCGCATCGACCGGCAAGCCGCCGAATCCGCCAAGATGCTGCAATGCATCCGCGTCACGCTGCTGGCCAGCGTGCAGGGCATGCCGCCACAGTTGGCCGTGGAGTTCGGCCGCAAGGCGCTGCACACCAGCGAACGCCCTGGTGCCCTTGAGCTGGAAACTTATGTGCGCAGCGGCAGCGGCCAGCCGGGAATCGACTGAGCATGAGCGATCAACCGATCATCATCCGGCGCAAAAAAGCCGCCCGGCACGCCCACCATGGCGGCGCCTGGAAGATCGCCTTCGCCGACTTCATGACCGCCCTGATGGCACTGTTCCTGGTGCTGTGGGTGCTGTCCAATGCCAGCAAAAACGACAAGGACGCGATTGCCGAGTACTTCAGCACGCCGTTGTTGGTGGCCATGAGCAAAGGCGATCGCAGCACGTCCAGCACCAGCGCGATCCCCGGCGGCGGGCCTGACCAACGCTTCTCCGAAGGCGAGCGCGCGCGCCAGACGACGCGCCCTTCGCTTTCCGGTGATGAGCGGCGCCACCTGGAATCCCTCAAGCAGCGGCTGAACAACGCAGTGGATCGCGACCCGCAATTGCGCGAACTCAAGCAGCAGATCGCGATAGAACTGAGCCCCGAAGGCCTGCGCGTGCAGTTGATCGATACCGACAAGCGCCCGATGTTCGAGCTGGGCAGTGCCAACGTCGCGCCGTACCTGAGCAAGCTGCTCAAGACGTTCGCCCCGGTGCTCAACGAATTGCCCAACCGCATTCAAATCAGCGGGCATACCGACAGCCACCCCTACCCCGGCGGCGATGCCGGCTACAACAATTGGGACCTGTCCGCCGACCGCGCCAAGGCCTCGCGCCAGGAGCTGGTGGCCGGCGGCCTGGACTCCAACAAGCTGCTGCGCGTTTCCGGCATGGCCGACCGCATCCGCTTCCACGGCGCCGGCCCCTACGATGCCGCCAATCGCCGCATCGAAATCATCGTGCTCGACAACCGCGTGGCCGAACGCATTCTGTCCCAGGATGAATACGCGCCAGAGGAACCATCCGCTCATTAACGCGCGATTGTGCCGGGTGTTCGTGCGATCGGCGGCCCGGGCGCCTGCGCACAATAGCGGCTTTGACAGGTCGCGCAGGTTGCCGCAGGCGCCCGGAGAGCCATGGCCGAGACCAGCAGAGAAGACAAGACCGAAGCGGCAACGCCGCGACGGATCGAAAAGGCCCGCGAAGAAGGCCAGGTTGCACGTTCCCGTGAAATGAACACCTTCGTCATGCTGCTGGCCGGCATTGGCGGGCTGTGGCTGATGGGCGGCACCCTCTATGACAACCTTGGCCAGGTGATGGAACAGGCGTTGCTGTTCGACCGCGCACAGCTGTTCGACACCGCACGCATGCTCAGTACGCTGTGGACATTGAGCCAGACCGCGCTGCTGACCTTGGCGCCGTTCTTTGCCCTGACGACCTTCGCCGCCCTCGCCGCGCCGGCCCTGCTGGGTGGACTGGTGATCACCCTGAAGGCCGTGCGCCCGCAGTTTTCCCGGGTCAACCCCATGAGCGGGCTGGCGCGCTTGTTCTCAGTGCAGGTGCTGGTGGAGTTGGCAAAGGCCATCGCCAAGGCCAGCCTGATCGGTACAGTGATCTACTTCTTTCTGCGCAGCCATATCGAGCAGTTGCTCAACTTGCCGCACATGCCCGCGCCCAAAGCCCTGGCCGCCATGCTGAGCCTGACCGCCAGCGCCTGCACGATGTGCGTCGCGGCACTGATCATCGTGGTGGGCATGGACGTGCCTTACCAACTGTGGACTTACGCCAAGAACCTGCGCATGTCCAAGGAAGAGCAACGTCAGGAACACAAGAACGCCGACGGCGACCCGCATATCAAGGCGAAGATTCGCCAGATGCAACAGACCCGCGCGCGGCGCCGCATGATGAGCAAAGTGCCCAAGGCCGACGTAATCGTCACCAACCCCAGCCACTTTACGGTGGCCTTGTCGTACCAGAAAGAAAAGAACGGCGCGCCCCGTGTGGTGGCCAAGGGCGCGGATGACGTGGCGCTGCGCATTCGCGAGATCGCCGCGCAACATCACCTGCCGATGCTGGAAGCACCGCCGCTGGCACGGGCCCTGTATTTCCACGTCGACCTGGACCGAGAAATTCCCATCGAGCTGTACACCGTGGTCGCTGAGGTGGTGGCCTGGGCCATCCGCCTCAAGCGTGTCAGTGAACACGGCGGCGATCTGCCGCCGACCCCGGTGAACCTGACTGTACCGCCAGGCATGGACCAGCGTGGCCCGCGTACCCCGACACCTGAGGATGACCCGAACGCATGAAAGGCATGACCGATTTATTCGGCCCCGACTCCTGGCTGGCCACCACCGACCTCAAGATCATGACCGGCCCGGTACTGATCGTGCTCATCCTGTCGATGATGATCCTGCCGCTGCCCACGTTCATCCTCGACCTGCTGTTCACCTTCAATATCGCCCTGGCGATCATGGTGTTGATGGTCAGCATGCTCACGGAAAAGCCGCTGGACTTCTCGGCGTTTCCCTCGGTGCTGCTGTTCACCACCTTGCTGCGCCTGTCGCTGAACGTGGCGTCCACGCGGGTGATCCTGATGGAAGGCCACACCGGCCCCGACGCGGCCGGCAAGGTGATCGAAGCCTTCGGCGAGTTCCTGGTGGGCGGCAACTTTGCCGTGGGCCTGGCGTTGTTCCTGATCCTGGTGACCATCAACTTCATGGTGATCACCAAGGGTGCCGGGCGTATCGCCGAAGTCGGCGCACGCTTCACCCTCGACTCGATGCCCGGCAAGCAGATGGCGATCGACGCCGACCTCAACGCCGGTCTGATCGGCGAACCGCAAGCCCGCCAGCGGCGCAAGGAAGTCGCCCAGGAAGCGGACTTCTTCGGCTCCATGGACGGCGCCAGCAAGTTCGTGCGCGGTGACGCCGTGGCCGGGCTGGTGATCATGGGCGTGTGCATCATCGGCGGCCTGGCCATCGGCATCCTGCAACACGGCATGGCCTTCTCCGACGCAGCCCACACTTACACCATGCTGACCATCGGCGACGGTCTGGTGGCGCAGATTCCCGGCCTGGTGATTTCGATTGCCGCCGGTGTCACGGTGTCGCGCGTGAACACCGAACAGGACGTCGGCCAACAGATGATGGGCCAGCTGTTCAGCCGCCCGAAAGTGCTGATGATGACCGCAGGCGTGATGGGCCTGCTCGGGCTGGTGCCGGGCATGCCCAACCTGGTGTTCCTGATCCTTACCGGGCTGCTGGCAGGGCTGGGCTGGTGGTTCTCCAAACAGGAGGAACTGGCCCCGGAGGGCTCACCGGTGCAGACCCTGCTGCCCAAATCCGCCTCGCAAAGCAGCGAAGCCTCCTGGGACGATGTGCAGTTGGTCGACACCCTGAGCCTGCGCGTCGGCCATCGCCTGATCCAACTGGTGGATGCGCGCCAACAAGGCGAGCTGATCACCCGGATCAAAAGCCTGCGCAAAAAATTCGCCCAGGACGTGGGCTTTCTGCCGCCGGTGGTGCATGTGCGCGACAAGTTGGAACTGGCCGCCAACACCTACATCATCAGCCTCAAGGGCGTGGAAATCGGCCGCGGCGAAGTGTTCCCCGGCAAGTGGCTGGCGATCAACCCCGGCAAGGTCACCCATGAGCTGGAAGGCACGGCGGCGGTGGACCCGGCGTTCGGGTTGCCGGCGATCTGGATCGAACCGAACCTGCGCGAGCACGGGCAGATCTATGGCTACACCGTGGTCGACGCCAGCACCGTGACCGCCACGCACCTCAACCACCTGCTGCATCAGCACGCCAAGGACATGCTGGGCCGTGGCGAAGTGCAGAAGCTGCTGGACAAGCTCGGCCCCGACAGCAAGGGCCTGGTCGACGAAGTGGTGCCCAAGCTGGTGTCGCTGACGGTGTTGCAGCGTGTGCTGCAGAACCTGCTCGAAGAAAACGTCTCGATCCGCGACATGCGGACCATCCTTGACGCCCTGGCCGAACACGGTGGCGTGCAACAACCGCCGGATGTGCAGGAGCTGACGGCTGTCGTGCGCGTGGCCTTGGGACGCTCCATCGTCAATCAGCTGTTTGGCAACAAAACCGAACTGAAAGTCATCGGCCTGGACTTCAACCTGGAGCAGGTCTTGATGCAGGCGGTGGGCAACGGCGGCGCGCTGGAGCCGAGCCTGGCGGACAACCTCATGCAGCAAACCACCTTGACCCTCAAGCGCCAGGAAAACAGCACCGAGCCGCCGGTGCTGGTGGTGCCCAACAAGCTGCGCCCTGTGTTGTCGCGTTTCCTGCGGCGGCGTCTGCGCCAGCTCACGGTGATTGCCCTGAGCGAAATACCCGACGACCGCACCCTGCGCATGACTAACGTGATCGGAGGCAAACCCAAGTGAGCGCTCAACGATTTATCGGCGCCAACAGCCGCGAAGCCATGAACCAGGTGCGCCTGGCCCTGGGTGAAGACGCGCTGATCCTGTCGAGCCGCATGACCGATGTCGGGGTGGAAATCCTGGCGCTGGCCGAAGAGCCGCCCACGCCCGCCACGGCGGATTTCGCCGCGTTGAGTGAACGCCTGCTGAGTGAAATCCAGGCTATGCGCCAGTTGATCGATGGCCGGGGGAAACCCTCGCCCTTGCTCAAATGGCTGCTCGACGCCGGTTTCAGCGCCAGCCTCAGCCAGGAGTTGCTCGACCACAGCCCGCCCCCGCTGCCCGATGCCACACCGGCACGGCTCAAGGCCTGGCTGACGCAACGGCTGGACAGCCAACTGATCCAACTGGCCGATGAAGCCGAGCTGTTCAGCGCCCCCACGATCATTGCCCTGGTCGGCCCCACCGGCGTGGGCAAGACCACCAGCACCGCCAAGCTGGCGGCGCGTTATGTCATGCGCCACGGTCCCGGCCCGGTGGCGCTGGTCAGCACCGACAGTTTTCGCATCGGCGCCCACGAACAACTGAACATTTACGCGCAATTGCTCGGGGTTGAGCTGCACGCGCTGGGGCCGGATGCCGCGCTCGGGCCGCTGCTGGACAGGCTGGCCGACAAGCGCCTGGTGATCATCGACACCGTGGGCATGAGCCAGCGCGACCAACGCCTGCTCACCCAAATCAACCAGTTGGGCGCCAGCGGCCGGGCGCTGCGCCTGATGCTGGTGCTCAACGCTGCCAGCCATGGCGACACGCTCGATGAAGTGGTCCACACCTACCGGGACGCCGCGCATGCCGCCGGTTGCTGCCTGGACGATTGCATCATCAGTAAATGCGACGAGGCTGCCAGGCTGGGCCCGGTGCTCGATACGTTGATTCGACACGGCTTGCGATTGAACTACCTGTCGGCGGGCCAGCAAGTGCCGGAAGACTTGCAACTGCCCGGCGCTTCGAACTTTTTGCAGCAAGCGCTGGATACGTCCCGGCCTTCGCGGTTCGCCTCGGCCCCCGGCAAGCCGACGAGCCAACGCCTGAATGCGCTGGTGCGCGGGTTGGTGGGGCAGCGCAAGGCGATGCTGGCATTGCGCGACAGCCTGGTCGCACACGTCGACGGCTTCGGCCCATTGCTCGACGCCTGGCCGTTGATGGCGTTACCGGCGGCGCAGCAGCCTGCGCGCTGGGACGCCTTTGTCAGCGCGCAGGCACCGTGCGCGCCCGTTACAGCGGCGAAAGCCGCCGCGACCCAGGGCAACCAGCACGTGGTGTATCGAGGTGAACGCCAACGCCTGGGCAACCTGGCCGGGCACGCTGAAGCCTTCGGCCTTCGCGAGTTGCGCTACCGCAACCGCACTGCGCGGTTGACCTTGAGTCATCTGCCGGTGGTGCTCAAAGACGGGGCGGTTCGCGCCTGGTTCGGCACCCTGCAGGACAGCCACAGCGGCCAACGCCTGGGGCAACGCTATTGGCTGGCCCGGGAACCCCATGGGTTGCATGAACAGGTCAGCGACCTCGTGCAGCAGTTGAAACATGATGAACTGGCCAGCCTGGCTGCGCGCGGCAAGACGCTGTTGATCGACATGCACCCGCACCTGCACGCCGAACTGCAGCGGTACCTGGCCGCCGGCATCGCCGCCAGTGCCGTGCTCCTGAGCAATGCCAGTGATGACTGGGCCTTCCAGGCCCGTGCCCAACTATTGGGGCTGTTGCCGAAAAAACCCAGGGGCCATGCCGCTGAAATCCTCGAAGGCGTGCTGCACTTTTGCGCCATCACGGAAAGCCTCTGACCATGCACGATCAAGCCGCCGGCCTGCGCCATTGGGCCAGTCAGCGCCCGCTCCCCGTCGTGGATCGCACCTTGATGCTGTTCGGCGCGGCGCAGGCGGCTATCCAGGCACACAACACCCTGGAGCGCTGGCACCGCCAAGGTCATCGCTGGGTGGGCGACCCCGCGCGCTGGCGCGTCCAGGCTGTGGATAACTATCACCGCGACCTGCCCGAACGCTGGGGCGTGTGGGTCGACAGCGACCTCGGCGCCTTCCGCCGCACGTTCGATACCTTGAGCCAGCTCCGCGAACAGAATGGCCCCCGGCAGGTATTGGCGCTGCACAGCGGGTTTTCCCAACACGGCCTGCTCAACAATTTGCGCGAAGCGGCGCAGCGGTATCTGGGGACACGATTGTTGTTGATCGACGAGACCTGCGCGCACCGCCAATCAAGCCGCCCCCCACATAGCATCGGTGTCGGCCCGGCTTAAAGGGCGAACACGTCACCTGGCGTACAGCTGTTCCGCGCTTAAGCGGCCAGGGCGAGCGGTAATAATCCCGTGGATTTTCTGTCTTTCGCAGGCGCGCACGATGTATACGGCACAGGGCAAGATTAACCAGCAGGAAGTCCTCCAGCAGTACCTCCCCATGGTCCGGCGCCAGGCACTGGGATTGAAGACCCGGCTGCCTTCCAATATTGAACTGGACGACTTGATTCAAGCCGGCAGCATCGGCCTGCTCGATGCCATGACGCGCTACGACGTGAGTGTCGGCGCAACCTTCGCCACCTTTGCTTCGCAACGCATTCGCGGGGCGATGATCGACGAGCTGCGCACCCGCGACTGGGTGCCCCGCAGCGTGCGCCGTAACGCGCGGGCGGTGGAGGACGCCATGCACCGCGTGGAGCAGAATCTCGGGCGGCCGGCGCGGGAGCGGGAAGTCGCTTCGGCCATGGGCCTGACGCTGGAGCAGTACCAGAAGGTGCTCGATGACACCAACGGCAGCCAGATGCTGCCCTTTGACGATGTGGACGAAGAGCACAGCGAGGGCTCCAGTTCGCGGCTGCGCACGCCGTTTGCCGAACTGATCAACGACCGCAACCGCGCCAACCTCACCCGCGCCATCGACGCCCTGCCGGCGCGCGAACGCCTGCTGCTTGCGCTCTGTCACCACGAAAAACTCAACCTGCGCGAGATTGGCGTGGTGCTGGAGGTGAGCGAATCACGCGTGTGTCAATTGCATGCCCAGGCGATCGCGCGGCTGCAGGTCAGAATGAAGGAATAGCGCCGACGATCCAAGGTGGGGGCAGGCACGCCAGCGCCCGCCTTTAATCGACGGCGTTCCCGAGCCTGCCTTGCATCAGGGCAGGTCTTCCCCCTCGGCATAAGCCACTTCATTGAAACTGGCGATCAGCCAGGTCAGTTGCTCACGCGGCAGGTGCGTCAGCGGCTGCAGATCGAACCGCGCCATGCGCCCGACAAACGCGGTCGGGGCCAACAACCGTTCGACCACATGGTAGTGTCGGCGGTCCAGATAATCGTCGAACAACACGATGACCGGCTTGGTCGCCCGCAGGTACGCGGTGACAAAACAGGCGATGCGAAATCGCCCATCGATCAGGATCACATCGGGCTGCTCGAAGAACGGCTCATCCCAGACCCTCAGCGGGTAGGTGTGGAATTTCTTCCAGTGCCGGGCGTTCTTCGGCCGTGCCCATTTACCGGTCTCGCCCACATCCACCGGGTAAATCATCGGCCGTGAGGGCAGCACCGCGCTGGCGATCCAGGCTTGCATGTCCTGCGCCCAACGGGCGTCGTTTTCCACCGAGATCACGGTTTTGTCCGGCATGTTGGCGGCCAGTAGGGTGGAACCGCCGCTGCCATATTCCAGAATCACCGAGGCCTGGGTGTAGAGTTTTTTCACATAGGCAGCCACTTCTGCCGGAAAGGTCACCTGGGGGGCCTGCATCGGCGCCCGCGGCAGTTCGAGCGGTTGCGGCATGGCGCTCGGGTTCCGGCAGTGCTTGAGGTACTGCGCGGCCAGGTCGCTATCGATTGTGTTGAGCAGTTGCGTCGCCACATCAAAAGCGGCGTAGACCGTGTGCAGTAAAAAGGCCAGCTTCAGGCGCTGGTTATCGGACAGTGCTGCCATACGTGTTGCGTCCGGCAAGAACAGCGCATCGGCACACACCAGGTGAGAAGCGCGCAATTGATCCAGGCTTTGCCCTTCGGCCGGATGGCTGATGTGCTGCAGGTTATTGAGCCGGTAAAAACTGAACCCGCGCCGCGCCAGGCAGCGGCTGATCAAGCCCACATCGGCCTGCTGATCATGCGTCGGCGCGAAGTTGACCCGCGCTTGCACCAACAGCGTATCGGCGAGGGTACGTTGGCCATGTTCGATCACGGCCAGGCTGTCGTTGAGGTTGTCGAGCAACAGCCAGTCCACCGACGGCAAGCCGTTGATCGCATCCAGCTTGAGGGTGGGCACCGCCAGTTTGGCCAGTACCGCGGATGCCGCCAGCGGTGCCAATGTGGCGCTCATGGCCGGATCGAGGCAGGCGTAGAGCGTGGCGGGCTGGCCATTGCCCAGCGCCGCATGGGGGTAGTAATGCAACTCACCCAGTTGCGCCAGTTGTCGGGCATTGTCGATACGGCTGGCGGGATCAAAGGCCACCGTGGAAAACGCCGCCATTTTTTGCAGCGCGACAAACTGCGCCGATGCGATCAGCGTGCCGCCGTGGTCCAGGGTCACTACTTTGCCCTGGAACTTGAAACCAAAACCCTCGTCCCTGGCCGGTGCCGCCGGGTGCTGAAGCACGACGGCGGTGGCCTCCCCCTCGAACCTGGCCAGCCCTTGCGGGTTCAATGTCAGGGCGGCAGCCGGCTGGCCCGCGCAGTAGCGCTGCCAGATAGCACGCATGGCGGTGCCGAAGTGGTTGGCGAAACGCTGGCTGTCGCACACAGGCGAGCCCATCAGTACCTCGCGCAGGTGGCTGCGGATGCGCGCCAAGCTGTCCAGGTCGTTGGCCAATTCAATGACGCGTTGCTGGTAGTGCGCCCAACTGTGCGCCACCAACTCCGGCAGACCGGCGTTGACCAAGTGGGTGGCCGAGTGGCGCCCGGCAAAGGTCGGCCCGGGGAAGGTGACCACCGGCACGCCCATCAACAAGGCTTCGCAGGTCGTCAGGCCGCCGGAATAAGGCCAAGGGTCCAGCGCGATGTCGATGCGGTTGTAGGTTTCCAGCAGGGTCTTGTGCCCCACCGGCCCTTCGATCAGCACCCGCTCCCGGGCGATACCGTGGGCAGCCATGATGCCGTGTACATGGGCGCGCAACTCGTCATTGCCGAAGGCGCCGCCCTTGAGCAACAGGCGCGAATCAGGTGCGGCCCGCAGCAATTCGGCCCAGCGCCCGAGCAGCACATCGTTGACCTTGCTCGGGTTGTTGAAGCAGCCAAAGGTGACAAAGCCGTTTGCCAGCGCGGGCAAGGGCTTGATGTCCGGTGTGTAGGGCGGCGGGTCGTAGCAAATGTAGTCGTCGGGCAGGCGGATGAGCTTTTCGGTGTAGAACGCGTCTTCCCCCTCCGGTGACTCGATGCGGTCGGTGAGCAGGTAATCGATGGCATCCAACCCGGTGGTGTTGATCAGGCCGCCGACCCATTTCACCAGCAAGGGCGCCGGCTGCAACGCCATGGTGCCCATGCGGTTGCCGGCATTATGGCCACAGAGGTCAATCAGGATATCAATGCGATCGTCGCGGACGCGCTGGGCCAACGTGACGTCGTCCATATGCTTGATCGCCAGCCATTGCTGCACCGACGCCTGGATGCGCCGGGTCAGGTGATCGCACACCTGACTGGTGCTGTAGGCGAACAACTGGAACTGATGACGCGGCAGTTTTTCCAGCACGCCCACGATCATGTTGCCCACCGGGTGCTGGCGCAGGCCGTCGGATACCAGGCCGATGCGCAAGCAACGGTCGGGCGCGCGGTCGAGCACTTCGGGGCGCGGCGGCACGGCTTTGGGGCCAAAGCGCGATTGCCATTCCTTGCACACCTCGAAGATAAACTCGCGGCTGCGCTCGGGGTCGTAGTGCAGCGAGGTCAGCCGGTTGGAATACGGCAGCACGTCCTTGCGCTTGGCCAGCGTCACGGCCTTTTGGTAATAGGTGTCGGCCGTGGCCAGTTGACCGATGTCCTTGTACAGGTTGGCCGCATTGTTCCAGTGGCTGTAATCGCCAGGTTCGCGCTCGATCAGCTTGTCGAACACGACGATGGCTTCGCCGTGGCGTTCCAGGCGATTGAGGATCAAGCCTTTGCGCGAGAGCATATGACAGTCATGGGGCGCCAACGCCAGTGCCTGATCGATATGCGACAGGGCGTTGGCGAACTGGCCTTTTTCAAAATACAGCGTGGCCAGGCGGTGATGTCCGACGGCGAAATCCGGGTCGATGCCCAGCGCCTTGCGGACGAGTTCAAGGGCTCGATCCGCCTGGCCGAGCTTTTGCGCGGCCTTGGCCACCCACTCCAATGCCTGAGGCTCATCGGGCAGCAACTGCAATGCACGCTCGAAACTGGCCAGCGCTTGCTCGGGGTTGCTGTGCAGTTGCTGATTGCCCAGGTCTTTCCATGCCTGTGGGTCACGGGGGCGTTGCTCGGCGCGTCGTCGCGCCTGGGCAAGCGTATGGGCAGCAATATGGCTGGGCGCGCCGTGGCGCGGGGATCTTGGCATTCAGGAGCAGCCTTGTGCAGAGAGATACTAGGCGAAATGCTATCGCGCCACCCTCCCCACCAAAGCCCGGATAAACCCACCTCAATGCCACGATTACCAAAGATTGTGCAGCGAACGCGCACAAAAAAGGGGCTCAGCGTGCGCTGGCCCCTTCGTACCGCACCGTCGCGATTATTGCAGCAGCGACAGCATTTGCTCCGGCATGGAGTTGGCTTGGGCCAATACCGAGGTACCTGCCTGTTGCAGGATCTGGGCGCTGGTCATGGCTGACACTTCGGTGGCGTAGTCCACGTCCTGAATGCCCGAACGCGCGGACGTCAGGTTAGTGGTCGTGGTGGAAATGTTGGTGATCGCCGAGTCGAAACGGTTTTGCACCGCACCCAGGTCCGAACGCATCGAGTCCACCGTGTTCAGGGCGTTGTCGAGGGTGGTCAGGGTGCTGGTGGACTTCTTGGTCACCTCGTTTTCGGTGTCGATGCTGATGCTGGCCGAGGTGGTAGTGCCGCTGGTGGTCAGGGTCACTTCCGCCGCGTAGGTCTTGCCGCCCACGGTCAGGAAGTAGTCGCCGTCGGCGTCGGCGGACAGCGTGCCGGTGGTGACCGTGGTACCGGACTTGTCGACATAGCTGGTGTTGGCCGACGTGATCGCAGCGCCCGAGGAATCCGACAGGGTGCTGGCCGTCAGGGTGGTGTCGTAGCCGTTCACGTTGAAGCTGTCCAGGCCCAGGGTCTTGGCATTGATTTCGCTGAGCTTGATGTCGATGGTTTCACCATCGTTGGCGCCGACCTGGATGGTGATGGTCTGGTCTTTGGACAGCACGTCCACGCCGTTGAACGCGGTTTGCGAGGAGATACGGTCGATCTCGTCCAGACGCTGGGTGATCTCGTCCTGGATCGATTGCAGGTCGGACTGGGAGTTGGTGCCGTTGGACGCTTGCACCGACAGCTCACGGATGCGCTGCAGGTTGTCGTTCACCTGGTCCAGCGCGCCTTCGGTGGTCTGCGCCAGAGAGATGCCGTCGCTGGCGTTACTGCTCGCCTGCGACAGGCCGGTGATCTGCGAGGTCATGCGGTTGGCAATTGCCTGGCCTGCGGCGTCATCGGATGCGCTATTGATTTTCAGGCCCGACGACAGGCGTTCGATCGAGGTGCTCAGGCTGTTCTCCGAGGAGTTCAGGTTTTGTTGAGCGATCATGGACGTGATGTTGGTATTGATAACTGACATGGTGCAGTTCCTTTTCGTGGGTGAGCCGCTTGAACAGATGAGAGGCCCGGCGTTGATGCCATCACCGCCGTTGCCGTACAGACAAAGCGAACATCGGCGATCCGATCAGGCGTCTTTAGGCAGCCCCCAAAAAAATTTGCGCAGCCGTCCGATTTCGCCACGCAAAGTGCCTGTATTAGCCGATTTGAATCAGCACCCACCGCGTTATAAAGCCTGCCTTGGCCCACAACAGGAGTGCTGCATGAACCCCTCAACCCTGATCGGCATGCTCGCCAGCCTGCTACTGCTGACGGTGCTGCTCATGTTCAGCGCGCAACAACCCGGCTTGTTCATTGACCTGCCGGCCCTCGGCATTGTGGTGGTCGGCACGTTTGCCGCGACCTTCATCAGCTACCCGCTGCGCGAAGTGCTGCGTATCTTCAGCCTGATCAAGACCGTGGTGCGTCACGAGCGCGAATACACCCAGGAAGACATCGACGAACTGGTGAGCCTGTCGCGCCTGTGGATCGACGGCGACCTGCGCGCGGTCGAGGACGTCCTCGACCGGGTGAAAAACCCTTTCCTGCGCTCCGGCGTGCAACTGGTGATCGACAAGACACCGCTGGACGACATCCTCGACCTGCTGCAATGGCGTATCGCGCGGCTGCGTGCCAAGGAACATGCCGAGGCCCAGCTGTTCCGGGTCATGGCCAGCTATGCGCCGGCCTTCGGTATGCTCGGTACCCTGGTGGGGCTGGTGAACCTGATGTTCGTGCTGGGCGACGGCGACATGGTGACCATCGGCCGACAAATGGCCGTGGGCCTGATGACCACGCTCTACGGCGTGTTGCTGGCCAACCTGCTGTGCAAACCGGTGGCGGTGAAACTGGAACGCCGCACCGAACAGCGCGTGGTGGTGATGAACATGGTGTTGCAGGGCGTGGCGATGATGGCCAACAAACGCAGCCCAGGGCTGATGCGTGAAACCTTGAAGTCGTTCGTGGCCCATTACCAGAACGACTTGCGCGACGAACCGTTGCGCCCGGCGCGCGCCCTGATTGCGTTGAAGTGGAAAACCCGGGCATGACGACCATCACCCGCAACCAGGCGGCCGCGATCGCCAGCGGCACGCCGCCCGTCGAAGACCCCGGTGGCGAAACATGGATGATGACCTACCTGGACATGATGACCCTGCTGCTGGTGGTGACCATGGCCATGCTGGCGTTGGCCGGCAAGAGCCATGAGCTTGCACGGCACAGTGCCAAGTCCAATGGCCCCGCCGTTTTCAGCGTAAAACGCCTGACCACGCTGGACCCGCCGGGTGCGTTGTTGCTGGTGCCTCAGGCGCCGGCCCCCGTTGTGGAACCTGAGCCAGAACCCGAACCCGAGCCCGAGCCCGAGCCAGAACCCGTCGCTGTCGTTGAGCCCGAGCCGCCCAAGCCCACGACGCAAGACCTGCTCAACGAACTGCCACTGGACAAGCTGGGCAATGACATCGAAGTGGTCACCAACGACAGCAGCGTGAGCTTTCGGATCAGCAGCGAAATCCTGTTCCCTTCCGGCCAGTCCGACCTCAGCCTGGGCGGCCTCGCCGTGCTGCGCCATCTGATCCCTGTACTCGACAGCGTGCCGCACAAAATCATCGTCGCCGGCCATACCGATACTCAAGACATCCGCAACTCGCGCTTCCCCTCCAACTGGGAACTCTCCGGCGCCCGCGCCGGCAGCGTAGTCCGCTACTTGCAAAGCAACGGCATCCAGCCCAACCGTCTCGCCGCCATCGGCTACGCCGACACCCGGCCCCTGGCCGACAACGCCGTCGCCGAAGGCCGCGCCCGCAACCGCCGCGTGGAGCTGATCCTGGAGCGCTGATGCGTGGGTCTTTTTTTTCCGACGCAGAACAGTGATCATCGCCCTCCCCACCAAAACCCGAGGAAGCGAGACCATGGAATTGACGCTGGAAGCGGTTGCGCTCTTCGCACTGAAACTGGTGTACGAGACCGACGGCGGCAGCCCGGTCTTGCGTGACGATCTGGTGATGGACGGGTACGAGCGGGAAGTGTTTGGGTTACTGGTACGGCAGCGGGATTTGGCTGCGATTCAACGCAAGATCGAGGAATGCGTGGTGCAGGCGCTGGAGGCATTGGGCGGCGCCCACACGGTGCTGGGGCGGGAGTTGCGGCGGTTGGCGACTGACGTGCAAAACGTCCATCAACTCGACGCACTGCCCACGCCGCTAACCACCCTCAAGGACTATTTGAAAGACATCCTGTGAATCGGTGATCAGCGTGCCGGCCGCGGCCAAAAGCGCATGCCCGGTTAGCGCCGCCCTTCAACCGCCATCCGCACGGCCAAGCCCATCAGCACCGAGCCCATCAGCCAGCGCTGCACCACCTGCCAACCGGGCCGGGTGACGAAAAACACCGCGATGGAGCCCGCCATCATGGCAATCATTGCGTTGACGCTCACGCTGATGAAAATCTGCGTGAAGCCCAGCACCAGGGATTGCGTCAGCACACTGCCGTGGCCGTTCGGGTCGATGAACTGAGGCAGCAACGACAGGTACATCACCGCGACTTTAGGATTCAGCAGGTTGGTCACAAAGCCCATCATGAACAGCTTGCGCGGGCTATCCAGGGGCAGGTCCCGCACCTGAAAAGGCGAACGACCACCCGGCTTGACCGCCTGCCAGGCCAGGTAGACCAGGTACAACGCACCGCCGAGCCGCAGCGCGTCATACGCCAAGGGAACCGCCATCACCAATGCGGTGATACCCAATGCTGCGCACAACATGTAAACGATAAACCCCAACGCCACCCCGCCCAGGGAGATCATCCCGGCCATGCGTCCCTGGCAAATCGAGCGGGAAATGAGGTAAATCATGTTCGGCCCGGGCGTCAGCACCATGCCGAGTGAGATCAGCGCGTAGGCAAGCAAGCTGGACATATCGGGCATTGTTTAGCTCCTGGATTTTTATTCTGCCGGCGTGAAATCCTTCGCCGACGTTGCAGTGTCAGGCGCCATGGTAGGGCGTTGAAAAGCAGGGCGTTAGATACAGATCCACGAGCAAAACGTCATACACCGGCTGACGATTACCGACTCACTCACCCAGGACAGGCACATGATCGACTTCAACAACAAAGGCTTCTTCAAACTCAAACAAAACAACGAATACGCCGAACGCGTCGCCGCCCTGCTGCTGGACGGCGAAGAAGTGATCGATGCCTACAAAGCCATGCGCGACGGCGTGGTCTTCACCACCAAGCGCATCATCGCGGTGAACGTGCAGGGGATTACCGGCAGCAAGAAGGACTTCACCTCGCTGCCGTACAAAAACATCGTGGCGTATTCGGTGGAAACCTCCGGGACGTTCGATCTGGATTCGGAGTTGGAGATTTACTTTTCGTCACTGGGGAAAGTGAAATTCGAGTTCACGGGGAAGACTTCGATTGTTGAAATCTCGCGGATCATTTCCAAGCACCTGCTGGCGTGATCAGCGGGCAGAAAAAGACCTTGGCGCAGGAGGAATGAGACGTTTGGCAATCGCAGTGGTGACCACATTGATTTATGGAATGGACGGCGATTAACGGATTGGCTGAGCTACCCGCGAATTCAGTTGGGGTTCTCGATCGAAGGGACGTTCTCGGATTATCACGACTCCAGGGAAATATGGTTTTGGAGGGTTATATGAAGGTATGCAAGGCTGTCGTGTTCGTGTTTTTGGTGGTTGCCGTCGCTGTTGGGGTGTTTAACGGTGTGGTGATGGCGGTGGCGGCGTACTTTGGGCCGTTTTATGAGGGGGATGCGGAGCAGACTCGGAATTTTGGGATTTGGTTGGTGGGGAACGGGGTCACTGTTGTGGGGGCGGTTGTGGGTGGGGTGGTTTGGTATTGCAGGTATTTGGGGCGGGGCTGATGCACCGCGCCCACATTTGAGGGGATGTCCTTATCGGTGTAAGGGCTTCAGAACGACGCAGGTTTTATGTGGGAGTTGTCGAGCCCCAGCGAGGCTGCGATGCAGGCGCTGCGGTCTGGCAGGTGTCACGCGGTGATCCCATCGCAGCCTCGCCGGGGCTCGACAACTCCCACATGGGGTCAGGCGATCACTCAGGTTGAAACGTCGCCAGGTAGGCCAGGATGTTGTCGATCTTTTCCTGATCGCTGATACCCCAGAAGATCATGCGCGTGCCGCTCACCACCTTCTTCGGCGCCTCGATATAGGCCGCGAGTTTTTCCCGGGTCCAGACCACCCCGGAGTTTTTCATCGCATCTGAATACTGATAGTCGGGAGTGGTGCCGGCTGACCTGCCGATGATGCCGTTGAGTTCGGGGCCAAAGCCGCCGCGCGCGCCCTCGCCGATGCTATGGCAGCCGCCGCAGGTTTTGGCGAAGAGCTTGCCACCCGCTTCGGCATCGCCGGCGGCGCAGGCTGCGCCGGTGTTGAGGATCAGGACGAAGGTCAGTAACGCGCGGTATTTCATAAGGGCTCCACATCGGGTGATACGGGTAATTATGCCGGTTTGTCAGGAACGCATGCCCATCCAGATCACCGCTTCGGTCCACGCTGTCACCACCGGCGCCAGCGTCCTGAACCACGGGTCATCCCGCTCGATCTGCGCGGCCGAGTGATCATGGTGGTGCTGTTCCTCCTCGACGATCGAGGCAATCGCGGCCACGGCCAGCGGGTCGATGTCACGCAATGTGTGGAGTTGATGGGCCAGGTGCCTGAGGACCACACTCTCGACCGCAACCGTGGTGGCAACAATCGCTTTGCGGCCGCACAGGCCGGTGATCAGCCCCAGTACCAGGCCGCCGAGACCGCATAGCCAGTAACTGCGGCAGCGGCGGTAACCCCGTCGTCGCAATTCGGCCTCAAGCAAGCGGACCGGGAGTGGGTGGAAAAGCGCCGGTATCGTGCAGCAGCACCCGGCAAAGGCGCAACCTAGACGCGCAAAACGACCATCCATCGCTCAGCGCATATCGGATCGAACCTAATCCGCTCCGCCCCACTCCACCCTACTGAACCCTGATGGTGGAGTAAGGATCATGGCTCAGCCATCGATTTTAGTGCTGGAAGACGACGAAATCATTCGCGCGTTAATGGTGGATGTACTGGAGGACTTCGGCGCACATGTCACCTCGTTTCCTTCGGCGGATGAAGGCATGATCTACCTGGAGCGGGCCGATGACCCGGTGGACCTGATTGTGAGTGATATCCAGATGCCTGGTTTACTCAACGGCTATGACCTGAGTCGCGTGGTGGCCCATCGCTGGCCGTCGGTGCCAGTGCTGCTGACGTCCGGTAACACCGGGCTGGCGGCGCAGCTGGGGGGATCGGTACGCTTCCTGCCCAAGCCGTGGAGCACCGAACATCTGCTCGAATGCGTACAAACCGCACTGACCCGGCAGGGCGCGTCGATGCATTGATAGCTTCGCGATTCACTTTGCTCAACGTCACGACAGGCTGGCAGTGGGCTCCGATTTACGGTGCCCACGGTGAATGACGATTCCCACTCCTGAGTAGTCTCGTTTTGACTCAATAGGTTTATAGCGACTGCCTTCTTACCCGCTGTAAGTTCGGTTCGCGTCGACAGTGTTCGCCGCAAACCGAACTTACAGAGGAAACCGTGATGAATATTTTCTACAGCCATCTGAACTTCGAAAATTCGTTTCTGCCGACCTACTTGAACACACAGGTAGACCACCACTCCCCCTCAAAAACGCCCCCTCAGGGAGCGGCCATTGGCGTCAATGGCGAGCAGTCGCCTAAAAAAGACCGCCCCGTGAGCGGGCTGGACAGCCTGGGTCGGGGAAACATCATCTGAGGCGCCCAACCAGAGGCTGCAGACCTGCAGTCTCTTCCTTCTTTCGATCCGCCCGGCCTTAACACAATACTGACATCCGCCGGGTTAACCTTCGCTACCCCCTTGCACAGAGCTTTCAACCCTATGCCTCACGCCGGCACCCTGCCCGACGTCCTCGCCGGCCCGCTGCTGCGGCGCCTTGAACCGCAGCGCCTGGTAATGTGGCTGGTGGGGACGCGGCAACTGCCTTTGACCCTCAGGCTGCACGTCGCCGAACAGAGCCGCGACATCGTGCTGGACCAAGGCCAGTGCCAAATCGTGCCGGTGGGGCGCCAGGCCTTTATCCACTTGATCGACATCCCGTTGGACGAGGCCCTGCCCCAGGACGCGCTGATCGGCTATGACCTGCTGATCGACGGGCGCGGCATCGCCCACTGGGCAGCGCACCTGCTCTATTGCGACGCGCAATCGCCGAGTTTCGTGCTGCATAGCCGTATTCATCAACTGGTCCACGGCTCCTGCCGCAAGCCCCATCACCCGGCGGACGAAGGCTTGCTGTGCGTCGATCGCCTGCTGGCCGACGCCCAGACCCCAGCCCAACGCCCGGCATTGTTGATGATGAGCGGCGACCAGGTGTACGCCGACGATGTCGCCGGGCCGATGCTGCGGGCGATTCATGGGCTGATCGCGCGCCTGGGGCTGTTCGACGAATACCTGGATGGCGCCGTGGTGGACGACAGCGCCAGCCTCTACGGGCATCACGCCAGTTATTACCAGCGGGCCGAACTGCTCCCCGCGCTGGACAGCAACGAGACCTTGCGCGAGCGCTTTTTCGGCGGCGTGAAGAAGCCGATTTTCACCAGCAGCACCGCCGACAATCACCTGGTGACCTTTGCCGAAGTGATGACCATGTATTTGTTGGTCTGGTCCCCCACTCCCTGGACGCTGATCGCGCCACAGCCGCCGCAACTGAGCGCCGACGCGCAACAGCGTTATGCCCGCGAACAGGTGCAGATCGATCGCTTCCGCAATGGCCTGCCCGGCGTCGCGCGGGTGTTTGCCCATCTGTCCACGCTGATGATCTTCGACGATCACGACATCACCGACGACTGGAACCTCAGCGCGCAGTGGGAAGAAACCGCCTACGGCCATCCGTTCTCCAAACGCATCATCGGTAACGCGCTGCTGGCTTACCTGCTGTGCCAAGGCTGGGGCAACCAGCCGCAGGTATTTGGCCCGCTGATCAACCAGACCCAGGCGCTTGTCGCCCAGGCACAGCACAACCACCTGAACGCGAGTGCGCAGGATCAACTGATCGACACGCTGCTGGCCTTCCAACAGTGGCATTACGTGCTGCCGACCACCCCCGCGCTGGTGGTGCTCGACACCCGCACCCGCCGCTGGCGCAGCGAATTCAACCTCAAGCAACCGTCCGGCCTGCTGGACTGGGAAGCCTTGAGCGAACTGCAACAGGCACTGCTGGACCACCCGTCGGCAATCATCGTCTCCCCCGCGCCGATCTTTGGCGTCAAGCTGATCGAGACCGTGCAAAAAGTGTTCAGTTGGTGCGGCTACCCGCTGCTGGTCGACGCCGAAAACTGGATGGCGCATCGCGGCGCCGCCCAGGTGATCCTGAATATCTTCCGCCACTCCCGCACACCGGGTAACTACGTCATCCTCTCGGGCGACGTGCATTACTCGTTCGTCTACGAAGTGCTGATCCGCCATCGCAACGCCGGCCCCAAGCTCTGGCAGATCACCAGCAGCGGCATCAAGAACGAATTCCCGCCGCACCTGCTGGAATGGTTCGACCGCCTCAACCGCTGGCTCTACTCGCCGCGCTCCCCACTCAACTGGTTCACCCGCCGCCGCACCATGCAGGTGGTGCCGCATATCCCGGAACACGCCGAAGCCGGTGAACGCTTGTGGAACTCGGCGGGGATCGGCCAGGTATTTTTCAACGAACAAGGCCAGCCCGAGGCCATTTACCAGCACAACGCCAATGGGAAGGCACCGACGAGGATGCTGGCGCCGAAATAATGGCCTATCGCCACACTTCGGCAGCGGCACAGCCGTTCTATTCAAAGCGTGCAAGCCTCGTTGTACAGTAGCGCCAGCCACGGAGTATCGGCGTCAATTTGACCGGCCTTGGGGCCCACGCAGGAAGCGCGCACATGGACGATACATCCGGCAACAAACCGTCAACTGACCTCAATGCGGACATGTTGCATGCCGTCATGGAACTGGTCAGCGACGGGGTCTGGGACTGGAACGCGAATACGGGGTTCGTTTATCGCAACCCGGGCTGGTACGAAATGCTCGGTTACCCCCGCCACTCCCTGGAGAACAGCGTGTTCACCTGGGAGAACATCATCCACCCCGACGACTACCCCCGCGTGATGACGGTGTTCGATGACTACATCAACCGTCGCTCGCCCTATTACCAAACCGAATACCGTTGCCGCAAAAAAGACGGCAGCTACCTGTGGATCGAAGACCGCGGCTATGTGGTTGCGCGTAACCTCGACGGCTCGGTAGCGCGCATGGTCGGTGCCCATCGCGACATCAATACGCGCAAGTGCGCGATCGAACAGCTCGAACGGCGCAACCAATCCCTTGAAGCCTTGGTTGCCGAACGCACACGCGAGTTGTCGCGGGTCAACCAGCAACTGCAGTTGCAACTGGACGAGAACCGCTCCCTGGCCGAGCGTGACGCCCTGACCCGCGTGGCCAACCGTTATCGCCTGGAGAAAGTGCTGCTGGACGAATGCGAGCGCGCCCAACGCTTTCGCCTGCCGTTGGCCCTGGTCGCCATGGATATCGATGACTTCAAGCCGATCAATGATCGACACGGCCACGGCGTCGGCGACCAGACCCTGATGAGCGTCGTGGAGAGCCTGGAGGCCTGCGTGCGCCCCGGTGACTTGCTCGCGCGCTGGGGTGGCGATGAGTTCGTGGTGGTGCTGCCCAAAAGCACCCTGGAGAGCGCAAAAAACCTGGCCGAGCGCATTCGCCAAAGCATGAGCGAAGTACCCACCGTGGGCGACTTCAAAATCACCCTGAGCCTGGGGGTGGTGGAGCGTCATGCGGGTGAAGCCCCCGCCGCCCTGATGGCGCGGGCCGATCAGGCGTTGTATCGCTCCAAGGCGGCGGGGAAGGACATCGTCTCGGAATGAATGCGCGGGTTTGTGCCCCCGAACGGCTGCTTGGCAAGCGCTCCTTCCGATTTGGAATGACCCGGCGACTTTATTTCGTTTGCGGCCCGGCCCGGCTCACGGCTTAGATAAAAAGACGCCCGCCATTGCCGAGTCCGAGATTCATGAGCCGCGAAACCATCAGCCAGTCGATTTCCATCGTCCACCCCATCAGCCTCAGCCACGGCAAGAACGCCGAAGTCTGGGACACCGCGGGCAAGCGCTACATCGACTTTGTCGGCGGCATCGGCGTGCTCAACCTCGGGCACTGCCACCCGGCGGTGGTCGAGGCGATTCGCCAGCAGGCGACCCAACTGACCCACTATGCCTTCAACGCCGCTCCGCACAGGCCTTACATCGAGCTGATGGATCGTCTGAGTGCATTTATCCCGGTGGACTACCCGGTCAGCGGGATGCTCACCAACAGCGGTGCGGAAGCCGCGGAAAACGCCCTGAAGATCGTGCGCGGCGCCACCGGCCGCACCGCGGTGATCGCCTTCGACGGCGCCTTCCACGGCCGCACCCTCGCCACCCTCAACCTGAATGGCAAGGTCGCGCCCTACAAGCAAAAAGTCGGTGTCCTGCCGGGCCCGGTGTATCACCTGCCCTACCCCAGCGCCGACAACGGCGTGACCTGCGCCGAAGCGCTGAAGGCCATGGACCGCTTGTTCAGCGTGGAAATCGACGTCAACGATGTAGCCTGCTTCATCATTGAGCCGGTGCAGGGTGAAGGCGGTTTCCTCGCGCTGGATATCGCGTTCGCCCAGGCCCTCCGCCGCTTCTGCGATGAGAAAAACATCCTGCTGATCGTCGATGAAATCCAGTCCGGTTTCGGCCGCACCGGGCAACGTTTTGCCTTCTCGCGCCTGGGCATAACGCCGGACTTGATCCTGCTCGGCAAAAGCATCGCCGGCGGTGTGCCGTTGGGTGCTGTGGTGGGGCGCAAGGCGTTACTCGACAACCTGCCCAAAGGCGGGCTGGGCGGCACATACTCGGGCAATCCCATCGCCTGCGCGGCGGCGTTGGCCACCCTGGAGGTGATGACGGATGCACAGTTGCAGGCCTGGGGCACGCGACAGGAAGAGGCCATCCTGCGCCGCTACGAAACCTGGCGCGCGCAACGCCTGTCGCCTTACCTGGGCCGACTGACCGGCGTCGGCGCCATGCGTGGCATCGAGTTGGCCCACGCCGACGGCACGCCCGCGCCCCAGCAACTGAGCCAGTTGCTGAGCCTGGCGCGGGACGCCGGCTTGCTGCTGATGCCCAGCGGCCAGTCGCGGCACATCGTCCGCTTACTGGCACCGCTGACCATTGAGCCGGCGGTGTTGGAGGAAGGCCTGGACATCCTCCAGGCGTGCCTCAAGCAACTGGACTAGTAACGCGCATCCACCGGCTTGCCGCCGTTGGGCCAGTCTTTGACCTTGTCCGGGAAGTCCGGGCGAGGTTGCCCCGAGAAATACGCCGCGACGTCCACCGCTTCCTGGTCGGACAAACCGCCCTGGCCCAACGGGAACTGCTCGTGGAAGCCGATCGGCATGTTGCGTTTGACGAACGCCGCCGCCGTGTAGGTGCGTGCCATGCCGGCGCCGATATTGAACGACTGGTCGCCCCACAGCGGCGGGTACACCCGCTCGCCGTCGGCACGCGCCAGGCCCTCACCGTTGTCACCATGGCACACCGCGCATTGCTTGGCGTAGACCACCTTGCCATTGGCCAGGTCCGGTTTGATTGCCGGGTCGACCTTGCCTACACCGCGCCCGGCCACCTTGTCTTCGGGGCGGGTGTTGTTCTTCATCCAGTCGAAGTACGCAACCATCGCCTGCATATCCGCCGATTGCGGCGGCAACGGTTTGCCGTTCATCGAGCGCCGGAAGCAGCCGTTGATGCGTTCTTCCAGGCTCACCACCTTGCCCGCGCGCGGTGCATAGCTGGGGAAGAAGGCCGACACGCCGACGAAGGGCGAACCGTCCGCCACGGTGCCGGCGTTGAGGTGGCAACTGGTGCAATTGAGCGCGTTGCCGACGTTGTTGGGCAGCAATGCCTTGGTTTGCAGGTGCAGGCGCATGCCGCGCACCACCTGGTCGGCGTTCGGCGCCGCGAGCAGGTCGGCCAGGCGCGGGGTTTCGAAAGTGGAGGAGTCGGTCGTGGCCGGGTTGAGCTGATCGCGCAATGTCTTGACCTGCGCGGCGCTGATCGACGTGCCCTGGTTGCCCCAGCGCGTGCGAACGAAACTGAGGATTTCGGCGACCTCCTGGTCCGCCAGCCGGGCAAACCCGGGCATGGTGTAGACCCGTGGGTGAGTGGCCGTTTGTGCGGTCTCCCAACCGGTGAGGGTGATGTGCAGCAGGGATGTCGGGTCGTTCGAGACGATGCTCGGGTTGCCGGCCAACGGCGGGAACAAGCCTTTCACCCCCGCGCCATCACTGCGGTGGCAGTCGCTGCAGAACTGCATATAACCCAGGCCGCCACGGCTGGTGAACAGGTCGGCGGGTGGCGCGGCCGGTGCGCGGGCCACCGACGGCATCGGCAGATCGTCCGGGCCGGGCGGCAAGGATTTCAGATAGTGGGCAATCGCGGTCAGGTCGTCGTCGCTGAAATGCTGGGTGCTGTGGTGAATCACATCGGCCATGTTGCCGGCGACAGTGGCAAAACGGTTCTGCCCGGTCTTGAGCAGTTGCACGGTGTCTTCCACGGTCCACAGGTTGCGCAGGCTCAGCGCGCGCCAATGCTCGACGGTTTCGCCGGCCAGGTAATGCTGGCCGCCGCGCCCGTCGTCGCTCATGGCCTTTTCCTGGAAGGCGATGCCCCGCGGGGTATGACAGGAGCCGCAGTGGCCCAGGCCCTGGACCAGATACGCGCCACGGTTGAGCTGCGCGTCACGGCCGGGGTCGGGCTGAAACGCTTGCTTGTCGAGAAAGGCGAAGTTCCACAAGGCCAGGCCCCAGCGCTGGTTGAACGGGAAGCCCATGTCCGCCTCGAGGTTGGCCTGCCGCACGGGTTCCACGCCTTGCATCAAGTAGGCGTACAAGGCGCGCATGTCCTCCTCGCTCATCTTGGCGTAGGACGGATACGGCATCGCCGGGTACAGGTTCATACCCGCAGGTGTGACACCTTCACGCATGACTCGGTCGAACTGTTCGAAGCTGTAGGCGCCAATACCGGTCTCGCGGTCCGGCGTGATGTTGCTCGAATAGATCGTGCCCATCGGCGTGCTCAGCTCCAGCCCGCCGGCCATCGCGTTGCCTGACTTGGCGGTGTGGCAAGCGATGCAGTCACCCAATTGCGCGACATATTTGCCGTGCTCGATCAGTGCGGTATCGGCGGAATTGGCGTGCAGGGGTAGCGTCAGACCAAGCGTCGCCCCCAGCAAGGCCAGGCGTGACAGAGAAAGCGCCATTGCATTAGTCCTTTAATGACCTCGCGTGGGGAAGCCCCCTCGGCGCAGGTCCGTTGTCGTTTTTATGGGTTCATCAGACCTTTGTGTTGTAACGGGTTTAGCGCTGCGGGGTTTTGATGTGGGTCAGGCTCAAACCGTAAGGGTGCCACCCACTGACCGTTGATAAGGAAACCCTTGAACACATGTACGTATTTCTGTACGTCTCGTACCATCAAGCGAGGACATACCCATGGAAACAATCAACTACACCAATGCCCGTGCCCATCTCTCCGAGACAATGGATCGGGTTAATGACGATCACATCCCGTTGCTGCTCACCCGGCAAAAAGGTGAGCCCGTGGTGATGATCTCGCTATCGGAATTCAATGCCCTTGAAGAGACGGCCCCGAACCACTCAAATACAACCTCAGTGGCTTCTGGTCTCGGCGAATCACCGCCGAACATCGCTTGGTCTATGGCATAGAGGATGATGAGACTCAGGTCTTGATGTGTCGTTATCACTATTAACGGGGAATACCTGTTGAAACCGACTGCCCTGGTCCGCGCCTGAAAACATCCGACGCTTTTCTGCAGGAAAGCACACTGGCGCTGGCACCGTCGAGACTGTCGAGCGGCGCCTGGGCGGGCGGTACGGTCATCGGCAGCCTGTTGGGCATGCGGGCTGACCGTAGGTCTGTTTTGCGGGCGCTGGCCGCCTTGCGTCGCAATAAGGGCATTGTGCTGCCTTGACCTGCCCCCCCTCCCCGCCGAAAATGCCCGACGCTTTTTTGTCCCTGTTTACTGAAGTAGTGAAATTTCAATGCCCGATTCCTACACCGCTGAATCCGCCGAAGAATCCGTAGTCGCCTTGCAATCCAAAGCTGAATACGAAAACGCCATCAATCTTTCACAGCATGTGCCAGCGGCCAAGATCATCAGCGAGATGGTGCTGGACGCGTTCCACACCTCCAAGGAAAGCGACCAGATCCGCGAGTTGCGCGTGGCCATCCGCCAGGCCCACGATGCCTTCGACGACGACAAGGCCTACGACCTGATGGGCCAACTCAAGCAGCTCAAGGACGCCGAAGCCGCCGACAACATCGCCCTGGAAGACCTGAGCAGCAAGTTCTCGATCAGCCGCATCCTGTCCAGCTTCAAGGACGACCCGGCGTTTCAGGAGCTGGTCTACGGCCTGGCCCTCAAGGTGCTGAACCAGTCCCACCAGGCCATCAGCAACCCGAGCGCCGGCAAGGGCAAGGCCTCGCGGCCGAAGAAAGAAGCCGAAGTGTTTGTGATCAGCAAGGATGGCATCAGCGTCACCCTGCCGCTGCGCACGCCGCGCTCGAAGCTCAATGTCGACCGTGAAGCGTTCGAGTTCCTGGGTTTCAGCTTCGTGGGTGAAGGCGATGACGCCGAGCTGGAAGTCGAGAGTTTTGTGGATAACGCCGGCGCCGAACAGCCGTTGAGCCGCAAGAGCGTGATCACGGCGTTGCAGCAGCAGACCGCGTTCGATGGGTACAGCATCGCGCAGCAGTAGTACCGCTGAACCCAATGTGGGAGGGGGATTGCTCCCTCCCACATTGGTTTTGTATTGGGTTAAACGCTGCGCTGGACCTGCGCCGCAAACACCTCGCGAAACCGCTCCATCTCGTGCTTGTTCCCCACCGTCACCCGCACCCACTGCGGCCAACTCTTCCATACGCGGCCGATCATCACACCTTGCGCGGCCAGTTTCTCGATCACCTGCTCCGCCGGTTGCTTCACGTCGATCATGAAGCAGTTGCTCTGCGACACTGTGCAGGTGAACCCACGGGCCTTGAGCCAGGCGACGGTCTCCTCGCGCAGTTGCGCGTTCAGGGCCTTGCGTTGCGGCAACAGCTTGACGTCTTCGAGGCTGGCCTGCGCACCGAGCAAGCCGCTGCCGGCTGGGACGTTGTCGCCCCCGAACACCGCGAGGCGCGCCAGCAACGCCGGGGCGCCGATCGCCAGGCCCACGCGCGCGCCGGCCATGCCGTAGATTTTCGAGAAGGTGCGCAACACCAGCAGGTCGTCGTGTTCCTTGACCCAACTGACACAGCTGGGGGCGTCGGCGAAGTCGATGTACGCCTCGTCCACCACCAGCACGCTGCCTTGGGGTTTGTTCGCCAGCGCGTGGCGGATGGCCTCGGTGGACGTCAGGGTACCGGTGGGGTTATTCGGGTTGCACAGGTAGAGCATGCCCGCCTGGGGATCGGCGGCGAGCATCGCGGGGATGTCGTGGGCGTGCTCGGCCGTGAGGCTCACTTCATGCACCGGCGCCCCGCTCGCCTCGGCCGCCTGGCACGGCACCTCGTAGGACGGCGTGGCCATCACCAGCCCGCGGCTTTCGCCGGTAAACGCCAACACCGCGTAGCGCAGCGCCGCCATGGAACCGGAAAACACCGCCACCTGTGCTTCGGCAATCCCCTGCTGCCGGGCAAACAGCGCGGCCAAGGCGTACATGTGGCCGTAGGGATAACGCCCGGCCGTGGCAATCGCGTCCTGCATCGCCTCGCGGGCGGCGCCCGAGGGGCCGTAGGGGCTTTCGTTATAGTTGAGCCGCACCTTCTCAGCCTTTGCCGGCGGCGGGCTGGCGACTGCCCAGTCCAGGCGCCCCAGCAAGGGCAAGGCCGCGCCCAAGGCGAGAAGGGACCGACGACTAACGCTGACCATGGTGACAACTCCTTGTACGCGGGTAATGGATTCGCACAGCTCGTACAGTGAGGTATGACGAGAAAGGCGCCGGCCGATTTAATCCCGCGCCCAAGAAAAAGCCCCGCACTTCTCACGAAGGCGGGGCTTGTTCACTGCTTGGAACCACTCAGGGCGCGTAGGTCAGCAACAGCTCTCTCGGCACCTGGAAATCCAGGGACATCATCACGCTGAGCGCGGTGATGGTGAAGATCGAGAACACGAACAGCTTGCGTGCCCACACGGTGTCGTCCACCGCCTTGTAACCGGTCCAGGCCATGTACAACCAGTACATGCCCATGGCGGCGGCGACGGCAAGGTAGCTCATGCCGGCGTAGCCACTGAAGGTCAACATCAAGGTCGCCACGAGGAAGGCCAGGATGTACAGCAGGATGTGTTTCTTCGCCACCTGGATGCCGCGCTTGACCGGCAGAACCGGAATCGACGCAGCCAGGTAGTCGTTGAAACGGAAGATCGCGATGGCATAGGAATGCGGCATCTGCCACAGGCTGAACATCACCAGCAGCACCAGCGCGGCCATGTCGAAGCTATTGGTCACAGCCACATAACCAATCACCGGCGGCATCGCCCCCGACAGACTGCCCACCAGCGTGCCGTGAACCGACTTGCGCTTGAGGTACAGGCTGTAGAGGCCGACATAAATGACAAAGCCGATCACGGCAAACAGCGCCGCCAACGGGTTGGCCACCTTGTACAACAACACCACGCCGGCAACACCCAGGACGGTCGCGAACAGCAGTGCCAGTTTCAGGGAGATAAGGCCCTGGACCAGCACGCGATTCTTGGTGCGTTCCATCTTGATATCGATGTCGCGGTCGATGCAGTTGTTGAACACACAACCGGAAGCTACCACCAGGGACGTGCCGATCATGGCGGCCAGGAAGATGGCCAGATCGACATGTCCCTTGGAGGCCAGGAAGAAGCCGCCTGCCACAGAAAGCACGTTACCGAAAATGATCCCCGGTTTGGTGATTTGGATAAAGTGCTTAAGCGACATCGGGTCTTACCTCACTTCGCCATCATGTAGGTGTGGATGCTGAACATGATCCACAGCGACAGACCAACCAGCAGAACGATCACCAGGCCTGCGAACACGAACGCAATCACGTTCTCGCGTTGGGCCTCGGAGCGGTCCAGGTGCAGGAAGTACACCAGGTGAACCAGGACCTGAATCACCGCGAACGCCAGGACGATCATCAAGGTGATCGACTTCGGCAAGGTTGGGTACATCACCAGGCCGAACGGGATCAGGGTCAGGATGACCGACAGGATGAAGCCGATAGCGTAAGTCTTTACGCTGCCGTGACTCGCATCATGGCTGTCATGGGAGTGTGCATTAGCCATTACAGGGTCCCCATCAAGTAGACGACGGTGAATACGCAGATCCAGACCACATCCAGGAAGTGCCAGAACAGGCTCAGGCAGTTCAGGCGAGTCTTGTTGGTGTTGGTCAGGCCGTGTTTATTGACCTGATACATCATCATCGCCATCCAGATCAGGCCAGATGTCACGTGCAGACCGTGGGTCCCCACCAGCGTGAAGAACGCCGACAGGAAGCCGCTGCGGCTAGGGCCGTAGCCTTCGGAGATCAGCAGGTGGAACTCGTTGATCTCCATGCCGATGAAGCCCAGGCCGAACAGGAAGGTCAGGCCCAACCAGGTCAGTACGCCCTGCTTGTTGCCCTTGTAGAAGGACAACATGGCGAAGCCGTAGGTGATCGAACTGAACAACAGCAAGGCGGTTTCGCCGAGCACGTAAGGCAGTTCGAAGATGTCGTGGCCCGCCGGGCCACCCGCTACGTTGTTTACCAGTACCGCGTACACCGCGAAGATCGACGCAAACAAGATGCAGTCGGTCATCAGGTAGAGCCAGAAACCGTAGACGGTTACCGGGCCCGAGTCGTGGTGATGGTCATCGTGCCCATGGTCATCGACATGGGCGTGTCCAGCATTGGTCACTAAGTTCGACATGGTTTAAGCCTGTTCCAACGAGGTTTCTACACGGTTGGCCGGGATCTTCTTCTCGGCCACCAGGCGAGCGTGCTGCTCGGCTTCGATGCGCTCGATCGTTTCGACCGGCACCATGTAGCCTTGATCATCACGTGCAGCGTGGACAATGAAGTAGCCGATGGTGCCCACCAGGCTCACGATTGCCAGCCACCAGATGTGCCAGATCATCGAGAAACCGAACACGGTCAACAGCGCACCCATCACCACGCCAGTGGCGGTGTTGTTTGGCATGTGGATCGGTTCGTAGTGCTTAGGCCGCTGGTACGCAGTACCGTTTTCCTTGGCTTCGGTGAACGCATCGATGGTGTTCGCGGTAGGAATCACGGCGAAGTTGTAGAACGGAGGTGGCGACGAAGTCGACCATTCCAGGGTGTGGCCGTTCCATGGGTCGCCCGACTCGCACATGTTCTGCTTGCGGTCACGCACGCTGACATACAGCTGGATCAGCTGGCAGGCGATACCCGCCGCGATCAGCACTGCACCGACCATGGCGACGTACAGGTACGGCACCCACTCAGGGTTGGTGGTGGCGTTCAGACGACGGGTCATGCCCATGAAGCCCAGTGCATAGAGCGGCATGAACGCGACGAAGAAGCCCGAGATCCAGAACCAGAATGCAGCCTTGCCCCAACCGTCGTGCAGCTTGAAGCCGAACGCTTTCGGGAAGAAGAAGCTGAAACCAGCGATGTAACCGAATACCGCACCGCCGATGATCACGTTGTGGAAGTGAGCGATCACGAACAAGCTGTTGTGCAGCACGAAGTCAGCACCCGGGATGGCCAGCAGTACGCCGGTCATACCGCCGATGGCGAAGGTCACCATGAAGCCCAGTGTCCACACGACCTGGCTGGTCATACGCAGACGGCCGTGGTAGATGGTGAACAGCCAGTTGAATAGCTTCACCCCCGTCGGGATAGAAATCAGCATCGTCGCCAGGCCGAAGAAGGCGTTGACGCTGGCCCCCGAACCCATGGTGAAGAAGTGGTGCAGCCACACCATGAAGCCCAGTACCGAGATCGCACCGGAGGCGTAGACCATCGAGTGGTGACCGAACAGGCGCTTGCCGGTAAAGGTCGAGATCACTTCGGAGAAGATACCGAACGCTGGCAGGATCAGGATGTACACCTCAGGGTGACCCCATGCCCAGAACAGGTTCACGTACATCATTGGATTGCCACCAAGTTCGTTGGTGAAAATGTGGAAATCCAGGTAACGGTCAAGCGACAGCAGTGCCAGAGTAGCGGTGAGGATCGGGAACGAAGCCACGATCAGCACGTTGGCCCAGGTGCAGGTCCAGGTGAAGATCGGCATGTCCATCATCTTCATGCCAGGGGCGCGCATTTTCAGCACGGTGGCCAGGAAGTTGACCCCCGTCAGCGTCGTCCCGAGCCCTGATAACTGTAGCGCCCAGATGTAGTAGTCCACACCCACGCCCGGACTGTATTTCAGGCCCGACAATGGCGGATACGCAACCCAACCGGTCTTGGCGAATTCGCCGACGCCCAGGGACACGTTGATCAGCACCACGCCAGACACCAGCAGCCAGAAGCTCAGGGAGTTCAGGAACGGGTAGGCAACGTCGCGGGCACCGATCTGCAGCGGCACTGCAAGGTTCATCAGGCCGGTGAAGAAAGGCATCGCCATGAAGATGATCATGATCACACCGTGAGCGGTGAAGATCTGGTCATAGTGTTCAGGCGGCAGGTAGCCTGGCGCGCCCTCAGTGGCCATGGCCAACTGGGTACGCATCATGATGGCGTCGGCAAAACCACGCAGCAGCATGACCATGGCAACGACGATGTACATCACACCGATTTTCTTGTGGTCGACCGAAGTCAGCCACTCAGTCCACAAGTAGGTCCACTTCTTGAAGTAAGTGATACCCCCAACCAGTGCCAGACCACCCAGCGCGATCATGGCGATGGTAATCATCACAATCGGCTCGTGGAACGGGACCGCATCCCAACTTAATTTACCAAACATCGTTTACTCCTCTGCCCCAGCAGTTGAATGCGAGCCCGTGTCAGAACCTTCAACCGCAGCCACTTCTTTCTTCTCGTGCTTGACCGGCTTGCCTGGTTTCATGCCTTCGTACTTGTCGACGACTTTCTGAAACAGGTCAGGCGTGTAAGTGGAGTACAGCGCGACTGGGTTGTTCTGGCTTGGTTTGGCAAGGGCTTCGTATTCAGCTTGATCAAGCTGTTTAGGTGCGGCCTTGACTTCGGCTACCCAGGCGTCGAATTCTTCCTGGCTCGTCGAGATCGCTTTGAATTTCATGCCGGTGAAACCTGCGCCGCTATAGTTGGCGGAGATGCCGTCCATTTCAGCTTTCTGGTTGGCGATCAGGTGCAGCTTGGTCTGCATGCCGGCCATCGCGTAGATCTGGCCACCCAGGCCTGGGATGAAGAACGAGTTCATCACAGTGTCGGAGGTGATCTTGAAGTTAACCGGGGTATGTTCCGGGAACACGATCTTGTTGACGGTGGCGATACCCAGGTCCGGGTAGATGAACAGCCACTTCCAGTCCAGCGCGACCACTTCGATATTGATCGGCTTGACCTCGGAGTCCAGCGGACGGTACGGGTCCAGCGCGTGGGTGGACTTGTAGGTCACATAACCCAGGGCAATGATGATGAGGATCGGAACCAGCCACACCGCGATTTCAATCTTGGTGGAGTGCGACCACTTCGGCGCGTAAGTCGCCTTGGTGTTCGACGCGCGGTATTTCCAGGCGAAGGCGAAGGTCATGATGATCACAGGGACCACGACCAGCAACATCAGCAGGGTGGCAGTGATGATCAGGTTGCGTTCATCCAGACCGACCTGTCCTTTTGGGTCGAGCAAGGACCACTTGCAGCCTCCCAGCATTAACATCATGCCAAGCAGCGGCAAAAAGCCTAGTAATCGGGGGTACCTGTTTTTACTCATCTCACGACCTCTAAAGCAGCTTGCGCAATGCAGTTGGGTTTTGATCGCCAACACTTCACCCTGCCAAGGGTTGGCATTTCTCTTCGATTGAATAAGAGCCTGCCCGTGCGCCCTGATTGGACGGTTCGCGGACCTGCGGTGAGTTCTTATTCGATTTCGTGGTTAAAGGCCTTGTTACAGACCAATTCCATTTGGTGCGGATAGTTGAAAGGCTGCCGGAACCTGGGGTCGCACAGAGCCATCCATCTGCCCCTCGACCGCTCCAATGCTCAAATATTGAACAGCACCGGACATTCAGTGCGGGCGATTGTAGTTAGCTAGCGATGTATAAACCATGACTTATAAAGAAATAATTTTTATCGATTCCAGCAATAATCCTTCACCTATTTTGCAAAGGTTCGCGATCTTATCGCGTTGGATTCTCAACAAAAACCACAAAAAATGCCGTGTTATAGGGCAAACTGCCACACCCCTTACCCGCCGTAAGGGCCTGAAAAAGCGCTCCAAGCCCCCATAAAACAGGGCACTCGCTGACCACCGAAAGCCGCGAACGGCGAGCTATTCGCGGTGTTGCTCAAACGATGAACTGACAGCACACATTAACGGCCATGGGTAAATTCAAGCGGCGTTGTGACGGCTCGGAAACGCCCTGCGACAGCGCCTGTGTGACAACATGTCGCACACTGCGCGTCGTCAAAATTGTCCCGCGTCACTGTCCCTTCAAAAATCCCTACAAACAAAAACGCCCCGGCTTTCCCTTGAGAAAGGCCGGGGCGTTTCAATGAATGGCTCAGGCTTTGCGTTGGCGATTGCGGTAGATGCCCAGGGGCACCAGGATCACCGTCAGCACGAACGCCACCAGCGCCCACTGCGCCAGCGACAGACCGAGCACTGGCGGGTACGGCGTGCTGCAGAAGCCGTCGACCTGGAAGACCAGCGGAAACACCTTGGCCAGGGGCAGGCCGTCAACGATCGGTTGCAGCACATCCACGCCGCAGCTGACCTCGGGGAAGAACTGGGTGTACACATGGTGACCGGCAGCCGCCACACCGCCCAAGGCACTGAGCACCACCAACCCTTCAAACAGCGTGATCGCCCCTTTGTTGCGCATAGCCGCACCAATAAACGCAAAAACGGCAATCAACAGCAAGGCATAGCGCTGCAGGATACACAGCGGGCACGGCGCTTCGCCCAACACCACCTGCATGTACAGCGCACCGCCGATCAGCGCCAGGCAGATGATGCCCAGCAACACCAGAAAGCGCCGCTCCCTGCCTAAACGCAATTCGTCACTCATCTCCGTATCCCTTTGTTTGGTTGTGCCTGTGGCGGCAAGTTTACACACAGAGAGTGGTTTAAACAGAAGGGGGTTAACGGCGGATTAATACGCCACTTGTAGGAGCGAGCTTGCTCGCGAAGAACGTCAACGATAACGCGTGCATCCTGGATGAACGTGGCATCTTTGAGTTTTTCGCGAGCAAGCTCGCTCCTACAGGTGTATGTGTGTATGTGTGTGGGGGGGGGTTATTCGAGGGCGGGGGCGGGCCGAAGAATTCGTAGCGGCTTTGTTTTTCGGGTACGCCCAAGGCCTTGAGGTGGCTTTTAATACGCCACTTGTAGGAGCGAGCTTGCTCGCGAAGAACGTCAACGATAACGCGTGCATCCTGGATGAACGTGGCGTCTTTGAGTTTTTCGCGAGCAAGCTCGCTCCTACAGGTGTATGGGTGGGGGGGTTATTCGAGGGCGGGGGGCGGGCCGAAGAAGTCGTAGCGGCTTTGTTTTTCGGGTACGCCCAAGGCCTTGAGGTGGCGCTTAATACGCCACTTGTAGGAGCGAGCTTGCTCGCGAAGAACGTCAACGATAACGCGTGCATCCTGGATGAACGTGGCGTCTTTGAGTTTTTCGCGAGCAAGCTCGCTCCTACAGGTGTATGGGTGTGTGTATGTGTGTGGGGGGGTTATTCGAGGGCGGCGGCTGGGCCGAAGAATTCGTAGCGGCTTTGTTTTTCGGGTACGCCCAAGGCCTTGAGGTGGCGTTTAATACGCCACTTGTAGGAGCGAGCTTGCTCGCGAAGAACGTCAACGATAACGCGTGCATCCTGGATGAACGCGGTGTCTTTGAGTTTTTCGCGAGCAAGCTCGCTCCTACAGGTGTATGGGTGTGTGTGGGGGGGTTATTCGAGGGCGGCGGCTGGGCCGAAGAATTCGTAGCGGCTTTGTTTTTCGGGTACGCCCAAGGCCTTGAGGTGGCGCTTGACTGCGGCCATGAAGCCTTTAGGGCCGAGGAAGTACGCATCCAGGTCGCGCTGCTCAGGCAACCACGCCGCCAGTTGTTCCTGGCTCAGCAGGCCCACGGTGTCGCCTGCCGGGCTCACGCCATCGTCCTCGTCATAGCAGTAGAAGCGCTTGAGCTGCGGATGCTTGGCCGCCAGGGCGTCGACCCATTCCCGAAACGCATGCACCCCGCCGTTACGCGCGCAGTGGATAAAATGCACCGGGCGCTGGGTGGCCAGGGCCGCTTCGAGCATCGGCAGTGTTGGCGTGATGCCCACCCCACCGCTGATCAGCACCAGCGGTTTATCGCTGGCGGCCAGGGTGAACTCGCCCGCTGGCGGGAACAGGTCGATCGTCGCGCCGACCTGCAATTGATCATGCAGGTAGTTGGACACCCGCCCACCGGCTTCACGCTTGACGCTGATGCGGTATTGGCCGGCATCGCTGAGGGCCGACAAGGAATAGTTGCGGCGCACTTCTTCGCCATCGAGCAGCAGCGTCATACCAATGTACTGACCGGGCTCGGCGGCGAGGATCGGGCCGTTGTCCAGCGGGGCGAAATAGAAGGACGTGATTTCGGCACTTTCCTCCACGCGCTTGACCAGCTTGAACGGCCGCGCACCCCGCCAGCCGCCCGGCGCCTGGGCTTTCTCGTCATAGATCGCGGCTTCGGCGCCGATCAGGATGTCCGCCAACTGACCGTAGGCCGCGCCCCAGGCGCTCATCACCTCGGGAGTGGCAATCTCGCTGCCCAACACTTCGGAAATCGCACGCAGCAGGCAGGCCCCCACGATCGGGTAATGTTCCGGCAGGATCTGCAAGGCCACGTGTTTGTTGATGATCTTCGCCACCAGATCACCCAGTTGATCCAACTGGTCGATATGTCGTGCATACATCAACACACCATTGGCCAGGGCACGGGGCTGGTCGCCGCTGACCTGGTGCGCCTGGTTGAACAGCGGGCGCACCTCCGGGTACTCGGAGAGCATCATGCGGTAGAAATGGGTGATCAGCGCTTCGCCGCCGCTTTCCAGCAGGGGCACGGTGGATTTGATGATGGCACGGTCTTGGGCACTAAGCATGGAGCCTCCTGGGCTTCTTTACTGATTGCCTTGGAGTACTCAGTATTCATGCCAACTAATAAATCGTTTGATTTCAATCAGTTAAATTACCTGTAGTCAGTATGACCTCCTACAACTTATAGTCATAAGGACTACAAGGAGTCATTATGACTGCGCAATCGCTGCTCACCACCCTGCTCCCTCTGGTCGCCGACCTGTCCCGCGAACTGCCCGAAGGCGAGCGTTACCGCCGCTTGTTGCAAGCCATGCGCGCCCTGCTGCCGTGCGACGCCGCCGCGCTGTTGCGCCTGGACGGTGAGTCGCTGGTGCCGCTGGCAGTGGACGGCTTGAGCGCCGATACCCTGGGCCGACGCTTCAAGGTCAGCGAACACCCGCGTTTCGCCGTGCTGCTCGGCAGCCCCGGCCCGACGCGTTTCGACAGCGACAGTGAATTGCCCGACCCCTACGACGGCCTGGTGGACGGCCTGCACGGGCACCTCGAAATTCACGACTGCATGGGCTGCCCGCTGTATGTCGATGACAAACCGTGGGGCCTGCTGACCCTGGACGCCCTCGACACCGAGCGCTTCGAACGGGTCGAGCTGGATGCCCTGCAAGCCTTCGCCAGCCTCGCCGCCGCCACGGTCAACGTCGCCGAACGCATCGAACACCTGGCATTGCGCGCCGAAGACGAACGCCAGCGTGCCGAGATCTACCGCCAGGCCAGCGGCCAGCAGCACAAAGAGATGATCGGCCAGAGCAAGCCCCACAAGCGCCTGGTCGAAGAAATCAACCTGGTGGGCGGCAGCGACCTCACCGTGCTGATCACCGGCGAAACCGGGGTCGGCAAGGAACTGGTGGCCCAGGCGATCCACGCCGCGTCGTCCCGCGCGGACAAGCCGCTGATCAGCCTCAACTGCGCCGCCCTGCCGGAAACCCTGGTGGAAAGCGAGCTGTTCGGCCACGTGCGCGGCGCCTTCACCGGCGCGCTGAACGAGCGCCGGGGCAAATTCGAACTGGCCAACGGCGGCACGTTGTTCCTGGATGAAGTCGGCGAGCTGTCGTTGACGGTGCAGGCCAAGCTGCTGCGCGTCCTGCAAAGCGGCCAACTGCAGCGCCTGGGCTCGGACAAGGAACATCAAGTGGACGTGCGCCTGATCGCCGCCACCAACCGCGACCTGGCCGAAGAAGTGCGCAACGGCCGCTACCGTGCCGACTTCTACCACCGCCTCAGCGTCTACCCGCTGCAAGTGCCGGCGCTGCGCGAGCGCGGGCGCGATGTGTTGCTGCTGGCCGGGTTCTTTCTCGAACAGAACCGTTCGCGCATGGGCCTGGGCAGTCTGCGCCTGAGCAGCGACGCCCAAGCCGCGTTGCTGGCCTACAACTGGCCGGGCAATGTGCGCGAGCTGGAACATTTGATCGGACGCAGCGCACTGAAAGCCCTGGGAAACTGTCGCGAACGTCCGAAGATTCTCAGCCTGAGCGCCCAGGACCTGGACCTGCCCGACGTCAGCGCAGCGCCGATCGCCCCACCACCCGAAGTCACCGCCATCGCCGGCGGCGACCTGCGCCAGGCCACCGAACACTACCAGCGCCAAGTCATCAACGCCTGCCTGGAACGCCACCAACACAACTGGGCCAGCACCGCCCGCGAACTAGGCCTGGACCGCGCCAACCTAGGCCGCATGGCCAAACGCCTAGGCCTCAAATAACCCAGATCCCCCAACCAAACCCAATAAATACTGAAATACTGAAATACTGAAATACTGAAAATACTGAAAATACTGAAAATACTGAAAATACTGAAATACTGAAAATACTGAAAATACTGAAATGCTGAAAATGTGGGAGGGGGCTTGCCCCCGATAGCGGTGGGTCAGTCACTTATTTGTAGCTGACCCACTGCTATCGGGGGCAAGCCCCCTCCCACCTAAAGCAATCCCCTCCCACCTTAACCCCCCTTCCCCCCCCTCCCACCTCAAACTTGCTTCGCCCTAAAACCCGGATTCACCGGCAAAGCCACCTTACCCCTACGAAACACCAACACATTCCCCACCATCACCAACACCAACCCCATCAACGCCGGCGCAGTCCACTGATACCCCTCGGCAAACGCCGACACATTCAGCGCCACCACCGGAAACAACACCGTGCAATACGCCGCCCGCTCAGGCCCCATCCGCCCCACCAACGTCAGATACGCCGTAAACCCAATCACCGACCCCGGAATCACCAAATACCCCAACGCCCCGACATACCGCGCACTCCAGTCCATCTCGAACGGAATACCGCGCACCACACAATAGGTCGCCAACATCACCGCACCATATGCCATGCCCCAGGCATTGGTAGTCAACGGCCGCAACCCCGCCTTCTGCTGCAGGCTCGAAAGCATATTGCCAGCCGAAAAACACATCGTCCCCAACAGCGCCAAACCCAGCCCGAGCAAGGTCTGCGGGCTCGCGGTGTGCCCCGCCAGCTCCGGCCAGAACAACAGGCCCAGGCCCAGCAAGCCAAGGCCGCCGCCCATCAACACATTGCGCGCGACCCGCTGGCCAAAAAACACCCGCGCATTCAGGGCATTCCACAGCGTCGCCGTGGAAAACACCACCGCCACCAGCCCGCTGGGAATCCACTGGCTGGCCGTGAGAAAACACATGAAGTTCACACAGAACAGGCACAACCCCTGAGCCAGGCAGATCAGATGCCCGCGCCGGTTCATCACCTGCAACTTGCGGCTGAGCAGCAACAACACAAACAACACCAACGCCGCCAGGGCGAAGCGATAGACGATCGACACGGGAATCGCCACCACGCCCAGTTGCCACTTGAGGGCGATCCAGGTGGTGCCCCAGATCAGCACGGTGAGTAAATACAGGAAAAGGTTCATAACAGGCTCCACTGGTTGAGCCACAGTGTCGCCTTCAAGCCCTGGCCGGCGCTTGCAGATTCTTGCGCTTTTGTCGCACGGCGGGCTCACAGCGCCAGCGGCTCGGAGTAGGATGCAAGGCGTCGGAGAGTACACACCATGTCAACGCTGGAATCCCTGCAAGTCTTTCAAGCCCTCAACCGCTCGCCCCACGCTCGCCTCGAAGCCTGCGCCGAGCTCGGTGACGGCTTGTCTGCGGCGTTGTGGAGCAACCACCACGATTCCCAGGACTACCAGGCGCCCGGCCATCACACCTTGTCCTGCTACATCGGCGGCGGCACCGGCACGTTTCGTCGCGACCAGCCGGGCACCAAGGGCGGGCCCGACAAGTTGTGCATCCTGCCGGCCGAGCATCAGTCGGCCTGGGTGATCAACGGCGACATCCGCCTGGCCCATGTGTATTTCAGCCAGGCGCAATTCGCCCTGGGCTGCATCACCCTGCTCGACCGCGAACCGCGCGCGCTGCAATTGCAGGAAAGCACCTTCCTCGAAGACCCCAGCCAGGCGCGACGCTTTCACCAGTTGATCGCCCTCAACTGGCACGAGCCCGCCGAACGCCTGCTGACCAGCAGCCTGGCCCATGAAATGCTCAGCCACACCTTGCTCAGCCAAGTCGGCGCGCGCGACGGGCTGCGTTTGAAAGGCGGGCTGGCGGCGCATCAGCGGCGGTTGTTGGTGGACTACATCGACCAGCACCTGGATGACCCCATCAGCCTCGGGCAATTGGCCGGGATGTGTGCGCTATCGGAATATCATTTTGCGCGGATGTTCCGCCAAAGCTTCGGCCTGCCGCCCCATCAATACCTGCTGGCCCGGCGCCTTGCCCGCGCGCAGAACCTGCTGCGCAGCGGCAGCCTGCCCGTGGGTGACATCGCGTTGATGTGCGGCTTCTCCAGCGCCAGCCACTTCACCCATCGCTTTCGCCAGGCCATGGGCGCGACGCCCGGCGAATACCGTCAGGCGTTCTGCGCTTAAACCATCAAGCCCAACGTCTTGGCCTTGGCCACCGCCTGGGTGCGTCGCTCCACGCCGAGCTTGCTGTGGATACGCCGCGCGTGGGTCTTGACGGTGTGCAGCGAGATAAACAAGCGGTCGGCGATTTCCAGGTTGGAGTTGCCCAAGGCGATCAGTTGCAGCACTTCCAGCTCGCGTTGGCTCAGCGGGTTGTCCGCCGTGCCGGTCGGCGAGGCCTGCGGTTCCAGGCCCAGCTCACTCAACAGCCCGGGCGAGCGTAAACGCAGCTCGCGGATCGCCTGCTGCACCTGGCAACGCCCTGCCAGTTCCAGGCCGTGTTGCAGTGAACGACGCGCCATCGCCGGTTCGCCCAGTTGCCAGGCCACTTCCCCCAGCACCAGGTGCAATTCGGCCTCCAGGCACAGCATGCCGCGTTGGCGGGAAGCATCCAGCAGTGCGTTGAGCCGCGCCAGCGGTTGATCGGCGACGCCCAGTTTGACCTCGGCCAACACCAGCAGGTATTCAAGACGCGGGATTAATTCCAGCGTGGCCGGCGGGGCCTGCTTGGCGTCGGGCCCTCGGAAATGACGGAGCACCCGGCGCAGCGCTGCTACCGTCAATTCGGCGCGACCCTGTTGCAACCAGAAGTGCCCGCTGACCAGCAGCAACACCGCGCGGTACACCGTGTCCGGCACCTGGCGCTGCTGCATCAGGCGCTCGGCCTCGCGCAACTGGATAAAGGCCTGGGCGTAATCACCGTGATTGGCCGCCAACAACGCAAGGCCCAGATAGCCATACAACACGCGCTTGTCCTGGCTGTGCAGGCACATGCTCAAGCCGGTCTCGAAGCACTCGGCAGCCAACGCGTCCTGCCCCTGGCGCAGGGCCAGATGCCCACGCCGCAAGGCGATGCGTCCGACCAGCGGCCCGGCCTTCAGCCGCTGCTTGAGCAACATCGCCTGCACCTGCTCCAACAGGTTTTGCGCGCGGTACGGCGCACCGCGCTGTTCGAGCAATTGCGCGTGATCCAGCTCCAGCAGGGCTTCGAGCAACAGCGAACCATGGGCCCGCGCCAGGCACAGCGCTTCGCGGTTCAGGGTCTGGGCCGCCTCCAGCTCACCGCGCAGCAAGGCTTGCTGGGTCAGCCCCGACAGGCACATCAGACGTGACGTCCACGCACTGTCGGGCAGCGCCTGCAAGGCCTCGAGGAAATGCTCGCGAGAACGTTGCGCATCACCCGCCAGATGCAGCAACCACCCCCACTGCGCCTGCCAGCGCGCCAACAACAGGCGTTGCTGCGGCGCCGACGGTTGCGGGGCGAAACGCGCCAGTTGGCCGATGCACAATGCGGCCTGCTCGAAGCGCCCGGCGAACAGCAACGCGGCCGTGACCAGCCCCACCAACTGCGCGGAACACAGCATCAGCTCGTCACCGTGTTGTTCATGCAGGCGCAACAACAGCACGGCATTCTGCTGGCGGAACAGGTCTTCGAAGCTGAAGTGCTGCAACAGGCTGACGGCCACTTCGTATTCTTCGGCCAGCAGCGCCTGCTCGAACGCGGCTTGCCAGTCGCCCTCGGCGCTGAACCATTGGCAGGCCCGTCGGTGCCAGGAGCGTTTGGCCGGCCAGGGTTCATCCCGTATCAACTGCGCAAGCGGCGCGAAGACTTGCAGCCAGTCGGCGGCATCGTCCCAGGGCTGGATAAATGCGCCGAGCGCCTGCAAGTCCCGCAGGTACTGAGCGCCATCGCCAAAGCCGAACAGGTGCTCGCACAAGCCCGCATTGAAACGCGGCAAATGCGCCAACACCCGCCAGGCTTCCTCCAGTTCCGCCGGCAAGGTGCTGAACAGCTCGTGTTGCAGGTAGTCGAGCAAGGTCTTGTCGGGATGGCCGTCGCCGAGCAAGGCGATGCGAACCCCGGCGCACCAACCGGCGCTGAACCGCATCACGCGCTCGACGCTGTGACCCGGCGCCTCGCCGAGCAGAGCCTGGACTTCCTCGGCGCTGAAGATCAACTCGGCCGCGCTGCATTCCAGCAGCTCATCGTCGAGCAGCAGCCGCGGCCAGTTGCACGCAGGGCGCCGCCGCGCACCCAGCCACCACGTCAGCGCCGGGTGACTGGCGCTGAGCAGGCGGTCGAGCAAGGCGTCCAGTTCGGGCGCGGGCAGCCGGCTGAAATCATCGAGAAACAGCCACGCCGACGTCTGCCAGCGGCTCAGATCCTGCAGCAGCGTGGCTTCATCGGTAAACGCCAGGCCCAGGTTGTGCGCCAGGCGCCGGCACAAATCCAGCGGGCTTAGCGGCACGCCATTGAGCGGTAGCCAGTACACCTGACAACCCGCCGGCGCCTGCAAGGCGCACTCGGCGAGCAACGCGCTCTTGCCACTGCCGCCCGGGGCACAGAGCAACTTGACCCGCGCCTGCGCCGCCAACAACGGCTCGGCCAGGCGCGGGCGCAACAGATGATGGGCGGACAGCCGTGGCATGAATCCAGGACGGTCCAGGCAGCGTGTCATGGCGGTCATTGCTGCATCCTGCGTTTTTATTGTTATGCAACCTGACACCTACCCTAGCCCCGTGCTCGGCGATTCTTGAAGAAGTATTCAGCAGGGTGATTAATGACCATGCACAAAACCCAATGTGGGAGGGGGCTTGCCCCCGATGGCGGTGGATCAGTCAGCTCTCTGTAGCTGATCCACCGCTATCGGGGGCAAGCCCCCTCCCACATTAAGATTGCATTTCAAACAGGCATCAACGCACGCCCGAAGCCCTCAGCGCCGCCGGCGTGTAGTCCGCCGCCTTGGCCGCAAACCCGAACACAAAACTGCTCTTCTCCTCATTCTTCATACCCAGGGCGATGTAGCGTCCGGCGATGAGGTCGTACAGGGTTTCCACGGTGTAGGCCGGCACCTGATGGTCGTAGTAGAACTGCGCATGACCTTCGGCGACACGCCACAGTTGGCCGCGGCCGTCATAGTGATCCACCAGCGCGACCTGCCAGCTGTCTTCGTCGATGTACATGTGGCGCTTGGCATAGATGTGCCGTTCGCTCGGCTTGACGGTGCCGACCACTTCCCACACGCGGTGCAGCTCATAGCGGGTCAGGTCCTGGTTGATATGCCCGGCCTTGATGATGTCGTCGTACTTGAGGTTCGGCGAATCGAGCTTGTAGCTGTTGTAGGGGATGTACATCTCTTTCTTGCCCACCAGCTTCCAGTCATAGCGATCGGGGGCGCCGGAGAACATGTCGAAGTTATCCGTGGTACGCAGGCCGTCGGACGCGGTGCCCGGGCCGTCGTAGGACACTTGCGGCGCCCGGCGCACACGGCGCTGGCCAGCGTTGTAGATCCAGGCCAGGCGCGGTTCCTTGACCTGGTCGAGGGTCTCGTGGACCAGCAGCACGTTGCCCGCCAGCCGCGCCGGGGCCGTTACCGATTGCTTGAAGAAACTCAGCACGTTGGCGGCCTTGGCCGGGTCAATATCAGGGATCGCCTGCGGCACCGCGACTTCTTCTTCAAAGCGGATCGGCGTGTAGCTGCCGTTCGTCTGCGGGGTGGCCTGGGTGATGATGCGCCGCAGGTTGCCGCCGTGGTAACGGGTGATGTGGTTCCACAGCACCTCCACGCCATTCTTGGGGATCGGGAACGCGTAGTAGCGGTTGCCGGTGAAGTTCTCCAGGCCGTTGCCGTCGTTGATCGCATGCACGTTCAGCGCGCTGCGCTTGATCGACTCGTAGATATCCGGCGGCAGGTTGACCGTGCGGTGGCTCGGGTACACCGGGATCTTGTAGGTCTCGGGGTAACGCTTGAACATCGCCACCTGGCCGTCGGAGAGTTTGTCCTTGTATTTGTCGACGGTCGCGGCGGTGATCACGAACAGCGGTTTTTCATTGGCGAACGGGTCGGCGAGGAAGCCCTTGCTGTCCACCGCACCGGCATTTTTTGGAATGCCGCCGGTCCAGGCCGGGATCGAGCCATCGGCGTTGCCGGCCTTTTCGGCGCCGACCGGAGTCAGGCTGGTGCCGAGTTTGGCGGCTTCTTCGGGCGACACGGCCGCCATGACGTTGGCGGCCAACACACTCAGGGCCATCACAGCAATTAACTTACGCATAGAGTCTTGTCCTTCTTTAAGCCAAATCAGAAGTTCACGCCGAAGCTGAGGGCGAGGAAGTCGCGGTCGGTCAGGGTGTTGTAGTCGCCACCAAAAAAGTCGGTGTAACTCAGGCTGGCGGTGTAGGTGTTGCGGTAGTCCGCATCGACGCCGACGCTGATCGCCTTGGCGCCCTGGTTGAACAGGCCGTTGGGGCCGTAGCCGTTGACGTCGTGGGACCAGGACAGGTTGGGCTTGAGGTTCACCCCGGCAAACACGTTGTTGTAGTCGAGGATGGCGCGGGCACGATAACCCCAGGAATTGGCCGTGACGAAACCGTCGGTGTCGCCACCGTAACCATAGGCGCCGTATACCGAGTCGCGGCCGTAGCGCAGTTTGCTTTTCGCTTCCAGCCCGCCGACGTGGACGAAGGCGGCCTCTCCCACCAGGGTCAGGCGTTCGGCCCCCAGTACCTGGTCGAAGAACTGAGTCATGGTGCTCTGGATCTGGGTGATTTCCTTGCGCCGGTAACCGGCGTTGTCGGCGCCGAACGAGCTGTGGATCGGCGAGGCGGTGTTGCCGGCAATCGGGTTGACCAGGGCCAGGGTCAGGTCGGTGGTGTTGAGTTGCACCGGCGCATTCGGGCGGTAGCTGATTTCCCCGGTCCAGGCCGTGCCGGTGGGCAGGGTGGTGGAGAAGCTGGCACCGTACAGGCGAATGTCTTCCGGGTAATCGAGATAGTACTGGCCACGGCCGAGCATGGTGCTCTGGGCCAGGGCCGAGCCGGTGCCTGGCGCAATGGCGTTGGCAGCGTTGACGATGCGCCCGATGGTGGCCAGGTTGGTGTTGGCGGTGAGGGTGCCGACGGTCGGCGTGCGGCTGTGATAGTTCATGAAGTACAGGCCGTACTCGGTGTCGTCGCCCAGCCAGCGCAAGGCCGCGCCGAATTGGCCGCCATCGCGGGCATCACGGTCCTTGGCGCGCTGCACCACGACGCCTTCACGCGTGACCTCAAAGCCCTGGCCGAACGCTGCGGCCACCGGTTGCAACGGCGCAATCGCCGGGCTGCCGACCGTGTAGTTACCGTTGCAACCGTGGGCCGCCACGTCGCCACCAAAGAACGTGCCGCAGTTATCCAGCACGGTGTTTTCCCAGTTCAACTGGTAGAAGCCTTCTACCGTCAGTTGGTTGGTCAGGCTCTGGGAGGCGAACAGCATATTGACCGGTATCAGCCCTTCCTTGATCTCGGCGCCGGGGCGGCGGAAGGCCGATACGTCGATGGGGTTGATGCTGTTGATGGAGTTACCGATAAACGTACTCTCGCCCCAACTCACCACCTGCTTGCCGACGCGCACGTTGCCCGGCAGGTCGGCGATGGAATAGTTGTGATAGACGAACGCATCCAGCAGCTCGTAGCCGGAGGAGCGCGCACCTTCGTCGCGATGGTGATTGCTGATCTGCTTGAACTCGCGGTCTTCGTCCTGCAGCTCGAAGTCGTACCAGTACTTGCCGCGCACGAACACGCCGCTGTCGCCGTACTTGAGTTCCAGGTCGTGGATGCCTTTGAAGATCTTGGAGAAGGTCTCGCCCTTCTTGAAGTTCAGTCGCCCGTCATCCCCGGTGGAAGCCTGCCCCGTGCCGCCATTGGACACGCCCACCAGTTTCTTGTCGGCATCGCGCATGCCCCAGCTGGCGCCGACCGACAGCGAGGAATCGAATTGCCCTTCGATCTCGCCGATGTTGAACGAAACAGCCTGTGCCTGGGCACAGCATCCCAACGCAACCGCGGCGGCCAGCGCCTGCGGCGTGAAGATGGCGCGCATTGTTGTTTTTGTCATGCGTCTTCCCCGGTGAGTGACAGAAGGCCCCACCCTACTGCCGCCCTTCGGGAGCGATAAGCGCACCAAGGAGGTATTCGTGTTGTCGCCCGAAAGGATTAACGCCGCTCTGGCGCGGCTCTGCGCGGGGGCATGCGCCCCATGGATGGCGGGTTATCAGGCCGGTGGATGGCGCCAGGGGGTGACTGTTGTCATATCCGTAACAGTCCTTGTCCTGAAGCGCTATTACTCATTTTGTTACAACCCTCTATTCTTGCCTGGCTTTCAGGGCAAACGGCCCGCTCCCACCTTCGGGAGAACAGCTGAAATTCGACGGATTGGCTACTGTATTCAATCTGTTACCGGTGTTCACTGACGTTGAGTCTGTCGCTCCTTGATCCAACGTCTTACTTTGGCCGCTGCTTTGCAGCGGCCTTTTTTATGCCTGAAAAAAACGGGGCGCCGTCAGCGCCCCGCAGTATTGATGGTGTATCCGGCAATGATCAGAGGCTGAACTTCTGCAAATTGGCCATCATCTCCTTCAAAGCCTCGATTGTGTCCTTGGGATGCACAGCGCCTTCGAAGTCACAGATCTGTTGCCAGTGCGCGGCCACGTCGTCCGGCGAGAACCCGGCTTCCGGGTCGAAGCCCACACCCAGGCTGCGTTCCCAGCGGGTCTTGCCGATCCAGCCGCCGCCCACTTCGAACAAGCCTGAGGTTTCCTGGCACGCCTCACTGCCCAGGTACACCACCAGCGGGCTGACCAGTTCCGGCTTGAGGCGCTCGAACACCTGCGGCGGGATCAGGCCTTCGGTCATGCGCGTGCCGCCGGTGGGGGCGATGGCGTTGACCAGAATGTTGTTCTTGCGCCCTTCCAGCGCCAGGGTGCGGGTCAAGCCATACAGGCCGAGCTTGGCCATGCCGTAGTTGGACTGCCCGAAGTTGCCGTAGATGCCCGACGTGGACGCAGTAAAAATCACCCGCCCATAGCTTTGTTCGCGCAGATGAGGCCAGGCGGCGCGGGTGACTTTGTAGGCACCTTCGACATGCACCCGGTAAACCAAGTCCCAGTCGCTGTCGTCCATTTTGTGGAAGGTCTTGTCGCGCAGGATACCGGCGTTGTTCACCACCACGTCGATACGGCCGAACGCATCCAGGGCGTTCTGTACGATTTTCTCGCCGTCGGTGACGGAATCATGGTTGGCTTCGGCGATACCGCCGGCTTCGCGGATTTGTGCGACCACACGGTCGGCCGCCGACGCATTGGCGCCCTCGCCCTGGGTGGAACCGCCGAGATCGTTGACCAGCACTTTGGCCCCGTGCCTGGCGAACAGCAGCGCATGGGCCCGGCCCAACCCGCCGCCGGCACCGGTGACGATCACGACCTTATCCTGGAACTGCACTGACTCACTCATACCGAACTCCAATGGCGACGATGGGAATGGCTCGAGTGTCAGGCACGGCGCCTGCGGTCACAATAAATACGGCCACGGCTGAATGGTGCGCGATAAGGCAGCAGGATGATCGCCTGTTTCAGGAATAGGCCATGCGCGGCGGCGCGTGCGCGATCTGCTGTCGAAACTCCAGGTAATGCTTGAGCACCTGCACCGGCGCTTCGATCTGCGGGTAGTGGCCGATATTGGCCAGCAATACCGTGTCGGCGTGGGGCACCAACTGGCGGTAACGCTCGACCATGTGCGCGCCGGAAATCGGGTCGAACTCGCCGTCGATCACCCGCAGCGGCACGTCGCCACGTTGCAGGGCGCCCACCCAACGCTCACGCAGGCGACGGCGCTGGGGAATGTAGTTGATCAGTTTATGCAGGATGCGCGGCCCGTCATTACAGTCGATCAAGCTCCAGAAATCATCGAGGGCACTCTCACTGGGGCGGGTCTGTGCGCCGAAGATCTGGCTGAAGCTGTCGGACAAGGCATTGCGCCCAAATGTGCGACCGATCATCCAGCCCAAGGGGCTGAGCAGCAGTTTCTGCACCAGGGCCAGGCGATGGGTTTCGGGGAACAGCCCGCCATTGAGGAACACGCAACTGGCCATCTGGAAGCGGCCTTCGTGATGCCGCGCCAATAACTCCTGGGCGACGCTGTCCCCGTAATCATGGGCCAGCACATGCACCGGTTGTCGCACATGCAGGTGGTCGAGCAGCGCCTGTTGCAGATCCGCCTGTTCCAACAGGCAATAGTCGTGATCCAGCGGCTTGGCCGAATCGCCAAACCCGAGCATGTCGCAGGTGATCACCAGGTTGCGCTGGGCCAGGGGCTGCCACAGGTAATGCCAGTCCCAACTGGCGGTCGGGAAGCCATGGATCAGCAGCAGCGGCTCACCCTGCCCGGCCACCCAATAGCGAATGGTGTGGCCACGAAAAACAAAACTCTGGCCGCACTTGCGCCAGGCTCTGAGCGGAATTTCGGCGAGAGGCATCAACTTTTATACCCTGGATCTTGCAGGTCCAATTTACGCAGCAGCGCCGGCCATGCCAGCGCGCCCCCCATACCTTGGGCGCTCTTTGTGACAGCCGCCACCATCGCCCTGGCCCCGGCGAGAATCTGCGGGTCGATGGCGATCAATTCAGCCCCGCCGTTGCGCGCAAGCACTTGGATATCACAGGCGCGCTGAAAGGTGAACATCATCAAGAAGGTGTCGGCGATGGTCGCGCCGCAGGTCAGCAGGCCATGGTTGTGCAGCATCAGGAAATTGTTGTCGCCGAGGTCGGCCTGCAAACGGGCTTTTTCCTCGTGGTTCAGCGCCACGCCTTCGTATGCGTGATAGGCCAGGCTGGACAACACGAACAAGGACTGCTGGCTGATCGGCAGTATGCCCTGCTTCTGCGCAGACACCGCAACCCCCGCCGCCGTATGGGTATGCAACACGCACTCCACGTCGTGGCGCACTTCGTGGATGGCGCTGTGGATGGTGTAGCCGGCCGGGTTGATGTCGTAGGGGCTGTCCATCCGTTTGTTGCCGGCCTGGTCGACCTTGATCAGGCTCGACGCCGTGATCTCGTGAAACATCATCCCATAGGGGTTGATCAGGAAATCATCGGTGCCCGGCACCTTGGCCGAGATATGCGTGAAAATCAGATCATCCCAGCCGTGCAGGGCGACCAGGCGATAGCACGCAGCCAGATCGACGCGCGTCTGCCATTCGGCGGCGCTGACCTGATCTTTGACACTCTGTGGCGATACAACGGGGGCTAGGCTCACGGCAACGACCTCCTTGACGCACTTTCTTATTATTTTTTAAGTGAAGGGTCAGTGTAGTCAGACGTCGTGGCGCAGGTAGTTGCCTTCGCAGCCAGCTTGATGGCCGCACGAGTCAGCCATGAGAATAGTTTAAATCTGTCCAAGTTACGTCAGAGAAGTGCCGCCAACAAAGGCGCGGCAAACAGGTTGAGCAGCCCCGTCAACACCATCATCAGGCCTGCGACAGAGCCCTCTTCGCCCCCCACTTCATGGGCCCGGCTCACGCCCGCGCCGTGCGCGCCCACCCCAAACAATGCCCCGCGTGCCAAAGGCGTGCGCAGCGGCAGCCACTTGAGCAGCACACCCCCGAGCATGGCGCCGAACACGCCGGTGAACATCACGAACACCGCCGTCAGTTCCGGCACGCCGCCGAGGTCGGAAGACATCGGCATGGCAAACGGTGTGGTGATCGAACGCGGCACCAGCGACATCGTCACCGCACTGTCCAGCGCCAGCGCCTTGGCCAGGCCGAACGAGGTGCCGATGGACGCCGCGCTGCCGGCCAGCATCCCCAGCAGCAAGGCCGACCAATACCGCGCCAGCAAACGTCGCTGCTGCCAGATCGGCACCGCGAACGCCACCGTCACCGGGCCCAGCACCAGCATCAGCCAATGGGTGTCGCTGGCGTATTCGGCATAGGCGGTGTGCATCGGCACGGCCACCGCGAGCAGCAGCGCGGGCACCAGGATCAGCGGCGACAACAGGTAGCGCCCGGTCCGACGGTAGATCCAGCGACTGAAGAAATACGCGCCCAGGGTCAGGGCAAGCCAGAACACCGGCATCAGTTCAAGCTTCATGGCGCAGCTTCCAGCGACACACCATTTCCACGGTGAAGGCCGTCACCAGCATGACCGCCAGGGTGCTGAAGCCGATCACCAGCAGAATCCGCCAACCGTCATTGCGCACCAGGCCGCCGTAGTCCAGCAGGCTCATCAAGGCCGGAATAAAGAACAACAACATTTCCGCAATCAACACGCCCGCCCCCAGTTGCAGGGCCGCCGGCTTGACCAGGCCGGTGGCGAAAGCCGCCAGCAACAGGCCCAGGCCCATCACCCCACCGGGGATGGGCCACGCCAACCAGGCCACCAGTTGCGTACCGAGCAGGTAGATGGCCAGCAGCACGACCAATTCAGTCAGCAGACGGCCGACGTGTTTGAAGCTTAAACGTTTCATGGGCTTTGGGTCCTCGTAGGCCTCCATTTTAGAGAGAGCGCTTCCATCCCCACAGCGAATTGTTAGACTGCCAACTATTCCAAACTGGAATCGCACCCATGGAATTCAAACAGCTGCGCAGTTTTGTCGAAGTCATCCACCGCGGCGGTTTTACCCAGGCCGGGAAAACCCTGCACATCAGCCAGTCCGCCGTGAGCAAACAGGTCGCACAGCTGGAACACAGCCTGGGCACGCCGTTGCTCGACCGCATCGGCTCGCAGATCCGCCTGACGGCCGCCGGCCAGGTTGTGTTGCAACGCGCCGAAGCCATGCTGCGCCTGCAGAACGAGTTGCTCAGCGAGCTGGACGACATGCAGCACCTGACCCGTGGCGAGTTGCGCCTGGGCTTGCCGCAGTTGGGCGGCGATACGCTGTTTGCCGACCTGTTCGCCGAGTACCGCCGGCGCTATCCGAACGTCACCATCCAGTTGCTGGAGGGCGGCAGTCGCAGTATCGAGCAGGCGATTCTGAGCGGCGAGCTGGAAGTGGGCGGCAGCTTGAAACCCAGCGACCCGGCATTCGCCTGGCAAGACTTCTGCGATGAACCACTGGATGCCTTGCTGCCGATGAACCACCCCTTGGCACAGAACGCCCAGGTGCGCCTGGAAGAATTGGCAGACACACCGTTCCTGATGTATCAGCGCAGCTTTGTCTTGAACGACCGCTTGACGCAGGCGTGTCAGCGGGTGGGCTTTACGCCGAAGGAAGGAGGCCGCAGCGGCCAGGCGGATTTTCTCGCCGCCCTGGTTGCGGCCGGTCAAGGCGTGGTGCTGTTGCCCAGCGTGGTCGCTCGCGGGCTGGTGCGGCCCGGGGTGGTGCGCCTCACGCTGAAGGCGCCCGACTTCCTGCGCTGGGACATCGCGTTTATCTGGCGTGAGGGCGCCTATCTGTCGAAAGCCGCCCAGGCCTGGCTGGCGTTGTTGCGGGAGTTTCCGGTCAGCCGCGCAGGGCAGTGATCAACTCCGCCAACCAGGGCTCGGCGTCGGTTTCCGGGGTGACGCTTTCGCTGGCGTCCAGGCGCAGCATCGGCTGCACTTCGCGCACGCCCAACTCGCTGAACAGCTCGCGCATGTGCTCGCCGCCGGCGCAGAAGGTATCGCCATAGCTGGCGTCGCCCAGGCCGATGACCGCGCCCGGCAAACCGCGCCAGGCCGCGGGCAACTGGTCGCGAATGCTCGAATACAGCGGTTGCAGGTTGTCCGGCAGTTCACCCATGCCGGTGGTGGACGTCACCGCCAGCAACGCCTGCGGGGCGAAGGCCAACACGTCCGCCAGGGTCGCGCGCGGGTTGTGCCAGGCCTCGAAGCCGGCCGATGTAAGGATGCCGGCAGCGTGGCGGGCGACTTCTTCAGCCGTGCCGTACACCGAGCCGGAAAGAATGGCGACTCTCATCAATACTGATCCTGTCATTGAGCGAAAGCCTGGGATATTACCAGCTGGGGCAAATATTTCGGCGCGCGTCGTGCAACATTCAAGACTTGCCATAAACTGGCAGTTCAAGCACACGCCAGGGACCGCGCAATGATTAACGCCAAGCTGCTGCAAATGGTCGTCAACGCTTCCAACGACGGGATTGTCGTGGCCGAGCGGGAAGGCCGGGACAAACCGCTGATCTACGTCAACCCGGCATTCGAGCGCCTGACCGGTTACACCCTGGACGACGTCCTGTATCAGGACTGCCGCTTCCTGCAGTCCGGCGACCGTGATCAACCGGCGCTGATGGCCATTCGCGAAGCACTGGACAGCGGCGGCGCCTGCCGGGAAATCCTGCGCAACTATCGCAAGGACGGCAGCCACTTCTGGAACGAGCTGTCGCTTTCAACGGTGTACAACCATGCCGACAAGCAGACCTATTTCGTCGGCGTGCAAAAGGACGTGACCTTGCAGGTCAAGGCCCAGCAGCGCGTCGCGCAATTGGAGGCGGAGTTGGCGCAGGTCAAGGCCGAGCTGGCAGCGATCAAGGCGACGAGCGGGTCTAACAAAACTTAGAAAATGCTGTCATTAGAGCGGATAATGGCGTTTTAACACTCTCCCCCTTGAGCAAGATCAATGCAACGCGACGCGCTTCTGACTCAGGACGAGTTGGATTTCATTCAGGACATGCAGCACAACCCCCAGCTCAACCTGCGGGATGCATCGTCGAGCCTGACCGTCAACGGCGCTGCGCAGCTTCGCGATTTGCTCACTCGGCTGGCCGCCCACGATCACGTCACCCTCCAGGCGCAATTCGACAACCAGCAACTCACCTTCCCGCTGCAGTTGGTGGAAGACGAGTTTCATGCCGTGCATTTACGCCTGGGCGTGCCGAGCATTTTTGAAGACGGGCCGATGATTCGTCCGTGGCGCCTGGCTCTTGAAACGCCGGTGGCGCTGGAAAATGTCAGGGGCAACCCGAGTGCGCTGTGGGTGCATGAGGTTTCGTTCAAGGGCGTGCTGGTGGAGATCCGTGGCCGGATCAAGACGCCGAAGACCTTTGCCCTGTGGTTCAGCCCTTCCGGCTATGAACGCATTGCACTGCGCGGCACGCTGGAGCGGGAAACCGCACGGGGACTGTTTGCCTATCGCCTGGGCCAGAGCAACCCGGATGAGACCGAGCGCCTGCGCCAATTCATCCTGCACCAGCACCGCCTGGTACATCCGCAGATGCACGCCTGACCTTCAGGTATCCAGGTTACCGCTGAGAAATTGCTGCAAGCGCCGTTGCATCAAGCGTCCTTCATTGCCCAGGCAGCCAACGGCGGAGCCCGTCAGATCGGCCTGGGCCAGGTCTGACGCGGCACCGGCAAGAAACAGCGGGCAATCGAGGGTCAACGCCAGGCGGTTCAAACGCCCGGCCAACGCTTGGGTGTGTGAGTAATTGGAGAAGAGGACCAGCGCCTCGGGTTGCGTCTTTTCACACACCAGCGTCAATTCATCGAAAGGCTGCCCCATCCCCAGCACCTTCACGGCCAGATCGTCTCGACCGATCAACAGCCCAGCCACCAGCAATTCCAATTTACGGCACTCGCCGGGAATGGCCGCGAGCAACACCCGTGGTGCCGCCGACGCACACACCAGTTGCAAACGCTGCAACACCCGCACCCGCAGGAAGTTGTCGAAGAACAGCCATTCACTGGCTTGGCCGAAGCGCCCCTGATGACGCAACAGGTCGTTCCAAAGAGGCATCAGGATGTCCTGGAACGCGACGTTGAGCGGGTAGGTGGCGATCACCTGGTTGTACAGTTGCTCCAGTTGACGATCATCGAACGCGCCCACGGCCAGCACCAGGCGCGCCTGCCATTGCGGCCATTCGCCTTGCTCGACCGTGTCGTGCTCGACACGCACGGCGGCGGCCTGCTGATCGTCACGCGCAAGGATCTTGCCCACTTTGCTCACGGCCACGCCACGTTCGATCCAATCGACAATGCGATGAACCGTTTGAATATCGGCCCTGGAGTACAGACGATGCCCGCTTTCGGTGCGCGTGGGTTGAATCAGGCCGTAACGCCGCTCCCAGGCACGCAGGGTGACCGGGTTGATCCCCGTCAATCTCGACACGTCACGAATCGGAAACAACTCATCGGAATCGGCAGGGCTGGGGGCGGTAGATTCGCGAACAGGAGCAGTGATTTCGGGCATCAGAGGTCATGAACGTCCGTTTGAAAGTGAGTCCCATTTAACGCCTTTACCGCGATGTATATCAAGGTGTGTGCCTATCGGACCGATGTCGCTGGCGTATTTCTGCAAAACAGGAATAATCCTTGCTTACCGATAAAGCGTCGCTGCAACACCCCCGCAGCGTCGTCTGTGCGCCACCTACCCGGTTCAGCGCACCCGTCTATTTGGAGATACACAATGTCTACCTCACCCGTCACCCTGATGGTTGCGCGCCGCGTGGCCAAGGGCCGCTATGAAGAGCTGATGGCCTGGCTGCGCGAAGGCGAGCGACTGGCCACTGACTTCCCCGGCTACCTGGGCTCCGGCGTCCTCGCACCACCGCCCCTTGATGATGAATTTCAGATTATTTTCCGCTTTGCCGACGAAAAAACCCTGCATGCCTGGGAATTTTCCGCGTCACGCAGCGCGTGGCTGAGCCGTGGCAGCGAGCTGTTTGCCGACCCGTCCGAGCATCGCGTGCGCGGCATCGATGGCTGGTTCGGTGCAGTAGGTACACGGCCGCCGCGCTGGAAACAGGCGGTGGCGATCTGGCTGGCGTTTTTCCCGGTGTCGTTGCTGTTCAACTTCGGCCTGGGGCCATTGCTCGGCGGGCTGGACCTGTTCAGCCGCGTGCTGGTCAGCACCTTGGCGCTCACTCCGCTGATGGTCTACTTGTTCATTCCACTCTCGACCCACCTGCTGGCCAACTGGTTGCACCCTTCGCCGCCACGCGCCAAGGCCAGCGAAGCCGCGGCGTGAGTACAGGGGGGCTCGTCACTGGTATGATTTGACCCTGCCAGCGACTCGAGCCTCCCATGACTGCAACGAACGCCCCGATCCTGATCACCGGCGCCGGCCAGCGCGTCGGCCTGCATTGTGCCGAACGCCTGCTCGACGAGGGCCACTCGGTGCTTTTCAGCTACCGCAGCGAACGCCCCGGCGTGCAGGCGCTACGCGAGCGTGGCGCGATCGGCGTGTTTGCCGACTTCTCCAGCGAAGCCGGGATTCTTGCGTTTATCGCCGAGTTGAAGCGTCATACCCAAAGCCTGCGCGCGATCATCCACAACGCTTCGGCCTGGATCGCGGAAACCCCGGGCGACGAAAGCCGTGCCTTTACCGACATGTTCAGCGTACACATGCTTGCGCCGTACCTGATCAACCTGCATTGTTCACCCTTGCTGCATCGCTCTTCACCCGCCGACATCGTGCATATCAGCGATGATGTGGTGCGCAAGGGCAGCCGCCAGCACATCGCCTACTGCGCCACCAAGGCCGGGCTCGACAGCCTCACGCTGTCGTTTGCCGCGCAGTTTGCGCCGCTGATCAAAGTCAACGGCATCGCCCCGGCGATGGTGATGTTCAACGAAGGCGACGACGCGGCCTACCGTGCCCAGGTACTGGCCAAGTCGGCACTGGGCATCGAGCCCGGGCCCGAGGTGATTTACCAGAGCGTGCGTTACCTGCTGGACAACCCCTACGTCACCGGTACCACCCTGACCGTCAACGGTGGGCGGCATATCAAGTAAGCCGTTTGTGAGGATGTTGTATGACCTTATCCCTGCCCCACCACTATCGCGAGATCCTTAAAGGCCTGGGTGAAGACCCGGAACGCGAAGGCCTGCTCGACACCCCCAAGCGTGCCGCCAAAGCCATGCAATACCTGTGTCATGGCTACGAGCAAAACCTCGAAGAGATCGTCAACGGTGCGCTGTTCGCCTCCGACAATGACGAGATGGTGATCCTCAAGGACATCGAACTGTACTCGCTCTGCGAGCACCACCTGCTGCCCTTTATCGGCAAGGCTCATGTGGCCTATATTCCGACCGGCAGGGTGCTGGGCCTGTCGAAGCTGGCGCGCATCGTCGACATGTTCGCGCGGCGCCTGCAGATCCAGGAAAACCTCACGCGGCAAATCGCCGACGCCATCCAGGACGTGACCCAGGCCTCCGGCGTGGCGGTGGTGATCGAAGCCAAGCACATGTGCATGATGATGCGCGGCGTGGAAAAACAGAATTCAACCATGAACACCTCGGTGATGCTCGGCGCGTTCCGCGAGTCGAACACCACGCGCATGGAGTTCCTGCAACTGATTGGACGGAGCAAGTAGCAATGCCACAACTTCAACCAGGCATGGCGCGCATCCGGGTCAAGGACCTGTGCCTGCGCACCTATATCGGCATCAACGAGGATGAAATCCTCAACAAGCAGGATGTGCTGATCAACCTGACCATCCTGTATGCCGCCCAGGACGCCGTGCGCGACAACGATATCGACCACGCGTTGAATTACCGCACCATCACCAAGGCGATCATCGCCCACGTCGAAGGCAACCGCTTCGCCCTGCTGGAGCGCCTGACCCAGGAACTGCTGGACCTGGTGATGAGCAACGAGTCGGTGCTGTACGCCGAAGTCGAAGTGGACAAGCCCCACGCGCTGCGCTTTGCCGAATCGGTTTCGATTACCCTGGCGGCCAGCCGCTAACCCCTGGACTTACGTGAGCCCTATGACCGATCAACAACGCCTCGAACTCGAAGCCGCCGCCTTTCGGCGGCTGGTCGCACACCTGGACAGCCGCAAGGATGTGCAGAATATCGACCTGATGAACCTCGCCGGCTTCTGCCGCAACTGCCTGTCCAAGTGGTACAAGGCCGAGGCCGACGAGCGCCAGATCGCGCTGAGCCTCGATGACGCGCGTGAAGTGGTGTACGGCATGCCGTATGCCGAGTGGAAAGCCCAATACCAGCAAGAAGCCAGCGCCGAACAACAGGCGGCGTTCGCCAAAGGAAAACCCCATGACTGACCTGAACACCCTGCGCGCCAGCCTCGACAGCGGCGAACATCTCTTCGCCGACACCTTGGCCTTCGTTGCCGCCGGTTACGACTACCAGCCGCAAGCCTTCACCAACGGCACCGTGGAAAACGCCGCCGGGCAGAACGAAGGTTCGTGCAAGACCCTGGGCCTGGCCTTGCTGGAAGGGTTGAGCGACCAGCACGCCTTGTTGGCGTTTGGCGAGCATTACCGTTCGGTGGTCGCCACGCCTGAGGGCAGTGACCATGGCAATATTCGGGCGTTGATCGCGCATGGGTTGGCGGGTGTGAAGTTTGACCAGCAACCTCTGACTCGCCGCTGATCCAACGTGCAAACCCGATTTAATGTGGGAGCTGGCTTACCTGCGATGGCGGCGGTAAATCCTGCATAGACGTTGGCTGAGACACCGCTATCGCAGGCAAGCCAGCTCCCACAGTGGTTGGATTACCAAATTGAGATAGCGATGGATCATCAAATCCCGCGCATAAAACCGGCTTTCGCCGGTTTTTTCATTTCAGCGGGTTCAGACCTAAGCGTTCTGCAAACCGTCGAGGTAACGCTCGGCATCCAGGGCCGCCATGCAACCGGCGCCGGCCGAGGTGATGGCCTGGCGGTACACGTGGTCAGCCACGTCACCGGCGGCGAAGATGCCTTCGATGTTGGTCGCCGTGGCATTGCCTTCGCGACCGCCCTGCACCACCAGGTAACCGTCTTTGGCGTCCAGCACGCCTTCGAACAACGAAGTGTTCGGGGTGTGGCCGATGGCGATGAACACGCCGTCGACTGTCAGCTCGTCGAAGCTGCCGTCGTTGTTTTTCAGGCGCGCACCGGTCACGCCCATGTTGTCGCCGAGGACTTCATCCAGGGTGGCGTTGAGCTTGAGGATGATCTTGCCTTCAGCCACACGCGCGTGCAGCTTGTCGATCAGGATCTTCTCGGCGCGGAAGGTTTCGCGACGGTGAATCAGGGTCACAGTGCTGGCGATGTTGGCCAGGTACAGCGCCTCTTCCACGGCCGTGTTGCCACCGCCGACCACAGCGACCGGCTTGTTGCGGTAGAAGAAACCGTCGCACGTCGCGCAGGCGGACACGCCCTTGCCCATGAACGCTTCTTCCGACGGCAGGCCCAGGTAACGGGCGCTGGCGCCGGTCGCGATGATCAGCGCGTCACAGGTGTAGACGCCGCTGTCGCCGGTCAGGCTGTAAGGCTTTTTCGAGAAGTCGACCTGGTTGATGTGGTCAAACACGATCTCGGTTTCGAAGCGCTCGGCGTGCTCTTTCATACGCTCCATCAGCACCGGGCCGGTCAGACCGTGGACGTCGCCCGGCCAGTTGTCGACTTCAGTGGTGGTGGTCAACTGACCGCCCGCCTGCATGCCGGTGATCAGCAGTGGCTTGAGGTTGGCTCGGGCAGCGTAGACAGCAGCGCTGTAACCGGCAGGGCCGGAACCGAGAATAATCACTCGCGAATGACGGGTATCAGACATGACTCACTCCTGTCGACCGCCCGGACAACAAGGCGGCTGGAATAAAAAAGGACCGCGAAGCACTTGGGGAAGGCTTGAACTCGCAGATCCTGAAAATAATGGGTGCAGCGTATAGAGGGAGGCAAGATTAAGGAAATACGGAATAACAATCCAGCTCATAGGCAGTATCTATGCAGCAGGCCGAGCTGATCGACGCGTTTGTTTCTGCTGATGTCCTGGCATTGCGCGTGCTTTCGTCCTGAAGGCAAAGCCGGTAAGGTCGGCGCGTTCGTCATTCTGCTCGGAGTTCTCCATGCCCGCCCCTGTTCTTTCCGGTCCGCAATACCTGCGTGAAGGCCTCAAACTGGTGTTGAGCCCCGGCCTGCGCCTGTTTGTGCTGCTGCCGCTGGCGATCAACCTGGTGCTGTTCGTCGGCCTGATCTATTTCGCCGGCCATCAGTTCAGCCTGTGGGTCGACGCGTTGATGCCGACGCTGCCCGGCTGGCTGAGTTTCCTCAGCTATATCCTGTGGCCGCTGTTCGTGGTGCTGGTGGTGTTGATGGTGTTTTTCACCTTCACCATGCTCGCCAATGTCATCGCTGCGCCGTTCAACGGTTTTCTCGCGGAGAAAGTTGAAGTGGTGGTGCGTGGCACCGACGATTTCCCGCCGTTCAGTTGGGCCGAGCTGGTGGCGATGGTCCCGCGCACCCTGGCGCGGGAGATGCGCAAGCTGGGCTACTTCCTGCCGCGGGCCATCGGCCTGTTTATCCTGTCGTTCATTCCGGTGGTCAACCTGATCGCCGCGCCGTTGTGGCTGCTGTTCGGCGTGTGGATGATGGCGATCCAATACATCGACTACCCGGCCGACAACCACAAGCTGGGTTGGAACGAAATGCTCGCCTGGCTGCGCCAGAAACGCTGGCAGAGCATGAGCTTCGGCGGCAGCGTCTACCTGGTGCTGCTGGTGCCGGTGGTCAACCTGTTGATGATGCCGGCGGCGGTGGCCGGGGCGACGTTGTTCTGGGTGCGCGAGCAAGGTGCCGAGACGGCGTTGAACACACCGCGATAACGGTACGCTGGCCGGTCGACCGGTGCCGGAACTGATTGTTTTTTGAGGCCACACAACCTGAGCCGACCTTGGGGCAACCGAGGTCGGCAACCAAACCCGTGACAACAGGAACCTCACAATGATCAGCACGCTTGCCAACCTGCCAACAAACACAGGACTCAGGATCGACCCGCCTCCCATCGGGCCATCCCCCACCCCGCCAACAAACCCAGCACCCTGGCCCGGCCAGCGTCACAAATGGCAGCCATCCCGCACCCCGCCAAAAAACCGAGCACCCAGGCCCGACGCGCCTCCCAGCGGGCCACCCCGCACCCCACCCAGCGTCCCGCCATCAAAACCAGGACCCTGGTCCGGGCCACTGCTTCCCGACTTTCCATCCAGGGACCAGAATACAAAACCAACAGACAGTAGCTCGATCAGCGTGCCCCCAAACGCGAACGGGACTCTGAACCCTGGCGACCGTGAATTCGGCCCGCAAAATAAAGTGCTCGGTGTGCAAGATACGAGCTACGTCACGCCGTCTAAAATCACCTTCTGAGCCCCCCGGCCAGCGATCTGCACAGAGCCGAAGGGCTCTGTGCTTAAAGGATTGGCGCATTGCCGCCCGCCGCCAATGCCCGTCATAAATCCATCATCTGTATGACACATCGGCGACACAGCCCACAGCGACACTGTGGGTCATGACGACAGCTTCGCTTCACATCACTCTGATTACCGAAACCTTCCCGCCAGAGATCAACGGGGTGGCCAATACATTGGGTCGCCTGTGCGAGGGTTTGCGCGCGCGCGGCCATCAGGTCGAACTGGTGCGCCCGCGCCAAGGCATTGACCAAAGCCGCCCCAGCGACAACGAATTGCTGCTGTGCCGCGGTTGGCCGCTGCCCGGCTATCCAGGCCTGCAATGGGGCCAGTCGTCGATGCACAAGCTGCTGCGCCGTTGGACACGCCAACGCCCGGATGTGCTGTACATCGCCACAGAAGGACCGCTCGGGTTGTCGGCGCTACGTGCAGCGCGTCGCTTGGGGATCAGCGTGGTCAGCGGTTTTCACACCAATTTCCAGCAGTACTCGAACCAGTACGGCCTGAGCATGTTGAGCCGCGTGGTCACGCACTACCTGCGCTGGTTTCATAACCGCTCGACCTTGACCCTGGTACCCAGCGCCAGCCAACGCCTGGAGCTGGAGCGCCGCCACTTCGAACGCCTGGGGATGTTGTCGCGCGGGGTCGACAGCCAGTTGTTCCACCCGGCCAAGCGCGATAACGCCTTGCGCGAAAGCTGGGGCCTGGGCAATGACGATATTGCAGTGCTGCACGTCGGGCGCCTGGCGCAGGAAAAGAACCTGGGCATGCTCAAGCGCTGCTTCGATGCCTTGCGCAGTACTTATCCACAGCGTCGCCTGCAACTGATCGTGGTCGGCGACGGACCGCAACGCGCTCTGCTCGAACACGACCTGCCGCACGCCATATTCTGCGGCACCCAGCGCGGCGAAGAACTGGCACGACACTACGCCTCGGGAGACCTGTTCCTGTTTCCCAGCCTGACCGAAACCTTCGGCAACGTGGTGTTGGAAGCCATGGCCTCCGGACTCGCGGTGGTGGCATATGACCAGGCGGCCGCGACCCAGCATATCCGCCACGGTTACAACGGCGTGCTGGCGATGCCCGGCGATGAGGAAGCGTTCTGCGACGCGGCCAATTGGCTGCTGGAAGATCGCGAGCATTTGCGCAGGGCCCGCCTCAATGCGCGCCATCATGCCAGTCACCAGGGCTGGCCGGCGATCATCGAGCAGTTCGAGAACCAGTTACGCGATGTGTGCGCAGAACCGTTGGCCGCTCCAACGCAGCCTTATGTTCGTTGAACGATCTGCGAATAACGTCAGTTAGTTCGCCGTCCCTCCAGCCTTCCCCCTGAATAACGGCTTCAACATTAGGATTTTTTACCTGAAGCCATCGGAGTCGGCACGCCACAACAGGATATTTCCGGAACGTCGCGCGATTTATCGCCACCTACATGACACCTGCCAGGGAAGAGGTGTCTGTCTCTGGACGCACTCAAAAAAGGCAGGTCATTCATGATGAAACATTAATTAGAGAGCACTATGTCGACACTGATAAATGGATCAATGGCGCTGCGATTCCAACCGTTCAACACGCCCACTCAAGGGCCGACAGACACCTGCCCATCCAACAGCGCCCAGTACGATCACGGACGACCGTCACACCCACAGCCCTATAACGCGAACCACGGCTGGAACCGCCCGCAGCCGGCACGTCCGGGCAACCAATGGCAACACCCGCAACCGTCGCGCCCTGGAAACGATTGGCAGCCGCCACAGAACGACTGGCAGCGCCCGCCACAAAACGGCGGCTATCGCCCGCAACCCACGCGCCCTGGAAACAACTGGCAGCCGCCGCAGAACGACTGGCAGCGCCCGCCACAGAACGGCGGCTATCGCCCGCAACCCGCGCGCCCTGGAAACGATTGGCAGCCGCCGCAGAATGACTGGCAGCGTCCGCCGCACAACGACGGCTATCGCCCGCAACCCACACGCCCGGAAAACAACTGGCAGCCGCCGCAGAATCAATGGGAACGTCCGCACAACGGCGGTGGCTATCGCCCACAGTTCACTGACCGCCCGTCAACGCATGACGGTCAAGCATCCTACGCCACCACGCAATATGCCGCGGTCCATTCCGAACGGGCGGAAGATGCCTACTACGGTTAATTCGGATAGGCCAACAACAAGACAATAGGCCTTGAAAAACCCAACGCGCTGAAAACCGGCGGGAGGCCGGGCGCTGTCTACCCGGCCTCCCGCCCGAGCTAGCGGACCGTGTTGCACACCGATTGCCATAGGTTGCGCAAGGTTTACTCGATATTTCCCCCTGGAACGGTGAACGGTGGATGACCAATCATTGATACCTGCTGCTAACGCAGGTCCCTTAGATCAATGGAGACCCTGAGATATGGCAATTTACGGAATGGGAGTGCGCAATGGCATCAACATGCCAACCGCAGAGTGGATGCGTCAGCAACAATGGCTGGATCAGTCTCGAGCAGCACCGCCCACCTATGACCAGGCTGCGCGCCAAGACGGGCACAAGACCGATCACCGCCAGGAGCTGCGCAAGTCAGTAGAGTATTGACCGCTCCAACTGAACAGCTCCCGGTGGCAACCACCGGGAGCCCGGCCCGTTACACCAGGGTCGTCAACGCCTCACGACTGAACGGCAGGATGTCGCCCTCGCGGTGTTCGCGGACCTTCACCGCCCAATCCGGGTCCACCAGCAGGGCACGGCCGACGGCGACCAGGTCAAACTCATCGTTGTTCAAACGCTCCAGCAGCTTCTCCAGGCTGGCCGGTTGCGCAACCTTGTCAGTGTTGACCATAAACTGCAGGAACTCGCCATCCAGGCCGACGCTGCCGACAGTGATGGTCGGCTTGCCGGTGAGCTGGCGGGTCCAGCCGGCCAGGTTGAGGTTGGAACCTTCGAACTCCGGCTCCCAGAAGCGCCGGGTGGAGCAGTGGAAAATATCCACGCCGGCGTCGGACAGCGGCTTGAGAAACTCGCCCAAAGCCTCGGGGGTTTGCACCAGGCGCGCGGTGTAGTCCTGCTGCTTCCACTGGGAAAAACGCAGGATGATCGGAAAATCCGGGCCGACGACGGCACGAATGGCCTGGATCAGTTCGATGGCAAAACGCGAACGGTTGGCCAGGCTGCCGCCGTATTCGTCGCTGCGCTGGTTGCTGCCTTCCCAGAAGAACTGGTCCACCAGGTAACCATGGGCGCCGTGGATCTCCACGCCGTCCATGCCGATGCGCTGGGCGTCCCTGGCCGCCTGGGCGAAGGCGGCAATCACGTCCTTGATGTCCTGATGGGTCATGCCGTGGACAACCACGTTGCCATCCTTGAGTTTTTCCATCGGTCCGTAGGCCGGTACGCTGGCATCCGGCTCGGTACCGATGCGGCGCACGCTGCCCACATGCCACAACTGCGGGACGATCTTGCCGCCTTCGGCATGCACGGCATCGACCACTTTCTTCCAGCCCGCCAGCGCCGCTTCACCATAGAAGTGCGGGACATTGGGATAGCCGTTGGACGCCGGGTGATCGACCACGGTGCCTTCGGTGATGATCAGGCCCACACCCGCCGCGGCACGGCGGCGGTAGTACTCGATGACTTTGGAATTGGGGACACCGCCCGGGGAAAACGAACGGGTCATCGGCGCCATTACCACACGACTCGACAGTTGCAGCGTTCCGAGGTGGAACGGTTTGAACAAGGCTTGGACAGGCATGGCAACACTCCACAAAAGACGGTTTTTATGATGCCGATAATATGGCGCGTGCAGCGTGCTGAGTAGCACTATTGATCAGGGTGATTAAGGCTTAGAAATGCCGGACACCTGTAGGAGCGAGCTGGCTCGCGAAAATCGTCAACGATAACGCGTTCATACTGGATCAACGCGGTGCGCCTGGATTTTTCGCGAGCATGCTCACGCCTACAGGTCAGGGGATCAGCTCAGGGCTTTTTCGATGGCCTGGACGACGGCAGGATCATCCGGTGCCGTTCGCGGCGAGAAACGCGCAAGCACCCGCCCGTCTTTGCCCAGCAGGAATTTCTCGAAGTTCCAGGTGATGTCCCCAGGAAACTCGGCGCCCTCGCCCGCCAACAAGCGGTACAACTGGTGACGCTCAGGGCCGTTCACATCGAGTTTGCTGCCCAGCGGAAAGCTCACCCCGTAATTGAGGCTGCAGAATTCCTGGATGTCTTTCTCGGTCCCCGGTTCCTGGCCCGCAAACTGGTTGCAGGGCAGGCCGAGTACGGTAAACCCCTGGTCCTTGTACTGCTGATAGAGGTTTTCCAACGCCGCGTATTGCGGGGTCAAGCCACATTTGGAGGCCACGTTGACCACCAGCACAACTTTGCCCTTGAAGGGCGCCAGTGGCAGCTCTTGTCCGTCCAACGCTTTGAGTTTCAGGTCGTGGAAAGCACTCATGACGAACTCCAGATATCCCATGTTCTTTGCATTGCGGCTCTTCGAGATTACAACCCGCAAGCCTGCAATCATAGACGCCGATTACAAAACTCGCCTGCGGATCACTGCGCGGTCGGCCACGGCAAAATCGGAATCGCGGTAACGGCGTTCTGCGGGCTGCCTTCGATCAGGCGGTCGCTGTAGACCAGGTACACCAGGGTATTGCGCTTCTTGTCGAGGAAGCGCACCACCTGCATGGTCTTGAACACCAGCGACGTGCGTTCCTTGAACACCTCGTCGCCATCCTTGAGTTCTCCCTTGAAGCGGATCGGCCCGACCTGGCGACAGGCAATCGACGCCTCGGAGCGGTCTTCGGCCAGGCCCAGGCCGCCTTTGACGCCGCCGGTCTTGGCGCGGGACAGGTAGCAGGTCACGCCATCGACCTTGGGGTCGTCGAAGGCTTCGACCACGATCCGGTCGTTGGGGCCGACAAACTTGAACACCGTCGACACCTGGCCGATCTCTTCGGCCGACGCCAGCAACGGCATGGCCAACAGCAGGCCGAGCAATCCCTTCATCACACGCATCGTGTATTCCTTTCGTTTAAACCAGAATCAGGTTGTCGCGGTGGACCAGTTCCGGTTCCGCCATGTAACCCAACAGACCGACAATCGCCTCAGACGACTGCCCGATGATTTTCTGCGCTTCCAACGCGCTGTAGTTGGCCAGGCCGCGGGCGATCTCACGACCGTCCGGCGCCACGCACACCACCATCTCGCCACGGCGGAAGCTGCCCTGCACCAACTTGACGCCCACCGGCAGCAGGCTCTTGTGACCCAGGGACAACGCCGCCACGGCGCCATCGTCGAGTACCAGGGTGCCGCGGGTCTGCAAATGCCCGGCCAGCCACTGCTTGCGCGCGGCCAGCATGCCGCGTTCCGGCGACAGCAGCGTACCGATGCGCTCACCGGCCTTGAGGCGGTCGAGCACGCGCTCCAGGCGCCCGCCGACGATGATCGTGTGGGCACCCGAACGCGCCGCCAGGCGCGCCGCACGCAGTTTGGTCTGCATGCCGCCACGGCCCAGCGCGCCGCCGACGCTGCCGGCCACGGCGTCCAGCGCGGGGTCATCGGCGCGGGCTTCGTAGATCAATTTGGCGTCGGGGTTGGTGCGCGGGTCGGCGTCGAACATACCGTCACGGTCGGTGAGGATCACCAACAGGTCGGCTTCCACCAGGTTGGCCACCAGGGCGGCCAGGGTGTCGTTGTCGCCGAAACGGATTTCGTCGGTGACCACCGTGTCGTTTTCGTTGATCACCGGGATCGCCTTGAGCTCCACCAGCGCGCGCAACGTACTGCGGGCGTTGAGGTAGCGCTTGCGGTCGGACAGGTCGTCGTGGGTCAGCAGGATCTGCGCGGTGTGAAGGCCGTGCTCGGCGAAGCTGGATTCCCAGGCTTGCACCAGGCCCATCTGACCGATGGCGGCAGCGGCTTGCAGTTCGTGCATCGCGCTGGGTCGCGCGGTCCAGCCGAGGCGGCTCATCCCGGCGGCAACCGCTCCGGACGAGACCAGCACCAACTCGACGCCGGCCTCATGCAAGGCCACCATCTGCTCGACCCACACGCTCATGGCTGCGCGATCCAGCCCTTTGCCATCCGCCGTCAGCAACGCACTTCCGATCTTTACGACCCAGCGCTGCGCACCTGTCACTTTGCTCCGCATCATCTTCAACCTTAGTTAGAGGGCGGGACGCGACCCAGCGCCGCCCATAACGTTATTCGTGACTACATTCGTGACTGCAGGTATCCCCAGATACCAAAACGCCGCTCGAGTGAGCGGCGCTTAAGTTTACTGCAACGAATCAGTCGCGCACGTAAATGATTTCCGGACCGTCTTCATCATCCACGTCTTCTTCGTCCCAATCATCGTCGCCGATGTCATGGACCGACTTCACGCCGCTGCGGCGCAAGGCACGCTGGTCGTCCAGGGCTTGCAGCTGGGCGCGGGCTTCGTCTTCGATGCGCTGGTCGAGCTCGGCGAGTTCGGCCTTGAACACCGGGTCGGCCGCCAGGCGGTCGGCGCGGTCTTCCAGGTAACGCATGATGTCGCGGGTCAGGCGTTCGGTGCCTTCTTTGGCGATAGCCGAGATCACGTAGACCGGACCGGTCCACTCCAGGCGATCGACGATTTCCTTGACGCGCTCCTCGTGCTCTTCCTCGAGGATCTGGTCGCACTTGTTCAGCACCAGCCAGCGATCACGCTCAGCCAGGGACGGGCTGAACTTGGTCAGTTCGTTGACGATCACTTCGGCGGCGTCCGGTGCGCTGGTGTCATCCAGCGGCGCCATGTCGACGAGGTGCAGCAGCAAACGGGTACGCGACAAGTGCTTGAGGAAACGGATACCCAGGCCGGCGCCTTCGGAAGCCCCTTCGATCAGGCCGGGAATGTCGGCGATCACGAAGCTTTTCCAACGGTCGACGCTGACCACGCCCAGGTTTGGCACCAGGGTGGTGAACGGGTAGTCGGCGACTTTCGGCTTGGCGGCCGAGACCGAGCGGATGAAGGTACTTTTGCCGGCGTTCGGCAGGCCCAACAGGCCCACGTCGGCCAGTACTTTCATTTCCAGCTTGAGGTCACGCTGCTCGCCCGGCTTGCCTGGCGTGGTCTGGCGTGGCGCACGGTTGGTACTGGACTTGAAACGGGTGTTACCCAGACCGTGCCAGCCGCCCTGCACAACCATCAGCTTCTGGCCGGCCTTGGTCAGGTCGCCGATCACTTCCTGGGTCGCGGAGTCGATGATCGTGGTGCCGACCGGTACGCGCAGCACCATGTCTTCACCTTTTTTACCGGTGCAATCGGTGCTGCCGCCGTTGGAACCACGCTCGGCATCGAAGTGCCGGGTGTAACGGTAGTCCACCAGGGTGTTGAGGTTTTCGTCGGCCATCATGTAGATGGAACCGCCGTCACCGCCGTCACCGCCGTTGGGGCCACCGTTTTCGATGAATTTTTCGCGACGGAAACTCATGCAACCGTTACCGCCGTCGCCTGCTTTTACTCGGATGGAAACTTCATCAACGAACTTCATAACAAAACGCCTCTCGCCGCACGGACGAGCTTAAGAAACCAAGACATAAGACTCTTGCAAAAATGAGCGCAGCGACCTCAATCAACGACCGCAAATCCAGCGCTTGAGCTCATTACAAACAGCTTTGCAAGAGACTCACTCCACAAACGAAAAAGCCCCGTCGCGAGACAGGGCTTTTCCAGCAACTACGTAATTATGCCGCGACGACGTCAGTCTTCGGGACGATGCTCACGTAACGGCGACCGAAGGCGCCTTTTACTTCGAACTTGATCACGCCGTCGATTTTAGCGAACAGAGTGTGATCTTTACCCATGCCAACACCGTAACCGGCGTGGAATTGGGTGCCGCGCTGACGCACGATGATGTTGCCCGGAATGATAACCTGGCCGCCATACATCTTCACGCCAAGGCGTTTGGCTTCTGAGTCGCGACCGTTACGGGTACTACCACCAGCTTTTTTGTGTGCCATGAGTCAATTCTCCTAGTGAGGAATTAGGCTGAAATTAAGCCTGAATACCGGTGATTTTGATCTCGGTGTACCACTGGCGGTGGCCCATACGCTTCATGTGGTGCTTACGACGACGGAACTTGATGATGCGGACTTTATCGTGACGACCTTGGGAGATCACTTCAGCCACAACGGTAGCGCCAGCAACAACTGGAGCGCCAATGTTCACGTCATCGCCATTGGCGACCAATAGAACGCGATCAAAAGTCACGGAGTCGCCGGTAGCGAGTTCCAGTTTTTCGATCTTCAGGTATTCACCTGGGGCGACCTTGTATTGCTTGCCACCAGTAACAATTACTGCGTACGACATGGTATTTCTCCGATAATCCTGCTCACCCAGCGCTTTATAAGAAGAGGTATTGGCTGGCATGGCTGCATGGGATGGACGTCCCGAATGCAATTGCGTAAGGCAGGTGCTGCCCAGGAAGTTCAGGGTGCGCGATTGTACGCAAGGCGCGGATACGTTGCAAGAGGCCGTCTATCGCGCCTTGACACTGCGGGGTCAGGGTCCTAGCATGCCGCGCAACCCTTCTGGAGCGACTGTCGCTGATGCAACCCCAAGCTTTCTACCGCGCGGTCGCGGACGATTTTAGCGCCGTCGACGGCATCATCAAGCAGCAGCTGACGTCTAAAGTGCCGCTGGTCTCCAAAATTGGCGACTACATTACGTCGGCGGGCGGTAAACGCCTGCGTCCTTTATTAGTGTTGCTGTGCGGCAAGGCCCTGGGCCGCGAAGGCGATGACCTGCGCCTGCTGGCTGCCACCATCGAGTTCCTGCACACCGCGACCCTGCTGCACGACGACGTGGTCGACATGTCCGGCATGCGCCGTGGTCGCGAGACCGCCAACGCGATGTGGGGCAACGCCCCGAGCGTGCTGGTCGGCGACTTCCTGTACTCGCGCTCGTTCGAAATGATGGTCGAACTGGGCTCGATGCCGGTGATGAAGATTCTTTCACAGGCCACGCGCATCATCGCCGAAGGCGAAGTGTTGCAGTTGTCGAAGGTGCGTGACGCCAGCACCACCGAAGAAACCTACATGGAAGTGATTCGCGGCAAAACCGCGATGCTCTTCGAAGCCTCGACCCACAGCGCCGCCGCCCTGTGCCAAGCCACGGCCGAGCAGGCCGAAGCCCTGCGCACCTTCGGCGACCACCTGGGCGTGGCGTTCCAACTGGTGGACGACCTGCTCGACTACCGTGGCGACGCCGAGACCCTGGGCAAGAACGTCGGCGACGACCTGGCCGAGGGCAAGCCGACCTTGCCGCTGATCTACACCATGCGCGAAGGCACGCCGGAACAGGCGGCCCTGGTACGCAAGGCGATCCAGAAAGGCGGGATCGAAGACCTGGAAAGCATCCGCGCCGCCGTGGAAGCCTCCGGCGCCCTGGACTACACCGCCCACCTGGCGCGTGACTACGTGGCCCGTGCGATCAAGTGCCTGGACGCCCTCCCCGCCAGCGAATACCGGGACGCCCTGGTCGAGCTGAGCGAGTTCGCGGTCGCGCGCACGCACTAGAAATACCAAATGTGGGAGGGGGCTTGCCCCCGATAGCGGTGGATCAGTCAACTTATGCTTAGACTGAAATACCGCCATCGGGGGCAAGCCCCCTCCCACATTTAGTTTGTATTACCAATCCAAGACCGCGCCCTGTCTCCCTACAATTCCCTATATAATGTGCGACTTTAGCCATCCTGACCTTTAAGGAGCTTTAGTGAGCACGTTGCCACCCTGCCCGAAATGCAATTCCGAATTCACCTACGAAGACGGCGCCCAACTGATCTGCCCGGAATGCGCCCATGAGTGGTCCGCCACTGGCGAGGCCGAAGTGGCCAGCGATGAAACCGTGAAGAAAGACTCTGTAGGCAACGTCCTGCAGGACGGCGACACCATCACCGTGATCAAAGACCTCAAGGTCAAGGGCACCTCCCTGGTGGTCAAGGTCGGCACCAAGGTCAAGAACATCCGCCTGTGCGACGGCGACCACGATATCGACTGCAAGATCGACGGTATCGGCCCGATGAAACTCAAGTCCGAGTTCGTCCGCAAGGTCTGATCCTGCTGCTTCCATCCCGCGCCCGCCGCGGGATGGCGTTTCGCCCTGGCTGTTGATCCCTCGCACGACCCACGCAGAAAAATCCGCAAACCGCCAATAGGCACTTGCTATTCTACGAATAAGAATTATTCTCATTGAAACCCATCAAGGAGAACGACATGACTTATTTGATAGATGCCTGGCTGGACCGCCCACACCCTTACCTGCGCATCCTCCATCGGGAAACCGGGGAAGTCTGTGCGGTGCTGGAGGAAGAAGCGCTGAACGAACTGCAGGACCAGGGCGACCTGGACGTGAATGGCCTGAGTTCCAGTGAACCCGGTGTACTGAAGGAAGTGGTGCGCAACCTTTTTCTGTTCTGCTATGCCCGAGCATTGCGCCCGGCGACGGAACTCAATGGCAAGTTTCACCCATGAGCGACCGCGCAAACCCCTGTAGGAGCGAGCTTGCTCGCGAAGAACGCACAAGCAACGCGTTCATCCAGGATGCTCGCGCCATCGTTGACGTTTGTCGCGAGCAAACTCGTTCCTACAGGTAATCAAAAGCAGGTCTTACAGAACGTCGAGCAGCTCGACGTCGAATACCAGAACGCTGTGCGGCGGAATGCTGCCAACGCCTTGAGCGCCGTAAGCCAGTTCGCTCGGCACGAACAGGCGCCATTTGCTGCCGGCATTCATCAGTTGCAGGGCTTCGGTCCAGCCGGCGATCACGCCGCCAACCGGGAATTCTGCAGGCTGGCCGCGCTCGTAGGAGCTGTCGAACACCGTGCCGTCGATCAGGGTGCCGTGGTAGTGAGTACGCACTTGGTCTTCACGGGTCGGCTTGGCGCCTTCACCGGCAGTCAGCACTTCGAATTGCAGGCCGGAAGCCAGAGTGGTGATGCCGTCACGCTTGGCGTTTTCCGCCAGGAACGCCAGGCCCTCGCCTGCAGCCGCTTCCGCCTTGGCAGCCGCTTCGGCTTGCATGATTTCGCGGATGACCTTGAAGCTCGCGGCCATTTGCTCTTGATCAACACGGCTTGGCTTGCCGGCGAACGCGTCGGTCAGGCCGGCCAGGATTGCGTCCAGGCTCACGCCCGGTGGCGGGTTGTCGCGCAGTTGGTCGCCCAACTGACGGCCGATACCGTAGCTGACGCGGGTTTCGTCGGTGGACAGATTAACTTCGGACATGAAGAGGCTCCGCTGTAGGGCAGCGCTGAAAACACGGTTTTCCCGCACCGCCCAGAACTAAAAGGGCCAGCAGACTAGCACAGAATGTGCGTGCGGGATGAGCGCCGCCCACGTCATGCCTGCCTGGCGCCGGTAGTCGGTGATGCAGGGCTCCGTGCATCGCGCAGGCTAATTAATCGTTTCAGTTTCCCCTGTACCCGCCGATATGGCCTAAACACCTTGGCTGGCTCAAACAACAACACCGTCCAGCAGACAAACATCATTTTTGCGGAGCACTCGATGAACAGCTGGTTCGGTAACATCAGCGTCAACCTCAAACTGGGCCTGGGCTTCGGCCTGGTGCTTGTCCTCACCTCGATCCTGGCGCTGACCGGCTGGACCAGCCTCGGCGGCCTGATCGACCGTAGCAACTGGATGAGCGACATCACCCAGCTCAACGCCTCCCTGACCAAGCTGCGCATCGTGCGCCTGCAATACATGCTGGCCAACGGCGATGAAAGCGTGGCGCAGAACGTACAAACCAGCCTGGATGCCTTCGTCGCCCAGCAACAAAAACTCCTGGACAGCTTCAAGAGCCCGGACAACGTCAAGCTGCTCAACGAGCAGAAAGCCGTCATCACGGCGTATCAGCAATCGCTGAACAAAATGCGTGAGGCCTACCGTGCCGGCAATGCTGCGCGCCAGGTCATGGGCGATAAGGCCGACATCGCCAACGCCCAGATCGATGCACTGGACAGCAGTGTGCAGCAGACGCCCGACAACCCCGAGCGCTTCACCCAGTACCAGGCCGTGACTCATGCCAAACAAGAGTTCCAGTTGGCCCGCTACGAAGTGCGCGGCTACACCGGCAACGTCAACGCCGACACCGAAGCCCGCGCCGCCGCCCAGATCGAAAAAGCCATCAACGGCTTGAAAGGCCTCGGCGCGGCGTTCGGCGGCAGCCAACAGGTAGCGCTCAGCGCCCTGGAAAGCGCGCTCGGCACCTATCGCAGTGCGGTGCAGAACTACAAGGCGGCTAACGCCAATATCGTCGCCGCGCGCGCCGAAATGACCACCCAAGGGGCGGATATCGTCACCATCAGCGACAAGCTCTACGACATCCAGCTCACCCGCCGCGACGCCGAAAGCGCCCAAGCCCGCAGCCTGCAATTGATCAGCACGCTGCTCGCGTTACTGGTCGGCATCGTCGCGGCACTGGTGATCACCCGCCAGATCACACGCCCGATCCAGGAAACCCTGGCCGTGGTCGAGCGCATTGCCTCCGGCGACCTGAGCCACAATATCCAGGTCACCCGCCGCGATGAACTGGGCGTACTGCAACAAGGCATCCAGCGCATGGGCACGACCCTGCGCGAGTTGATCAGCGGCATTCGCGACGGCGTAACCCAGATCGCCAGCGCCGCCGAAGAGTTGTCGGCCGTGACCGAACAGACCAGTGCCGGGGTGAACAGCCAGAAGATCGAAACCGATCAAGTCGCCACCGCCATGCACGAAATGACCGCCACCGTGCAGGAAGTCGCACGCAACGCCGAGCAAGCCTCCCAGGCCGCTGCCGATGCCGATGGCCAAGCCCGTGCAGGCGACAAGGTAGTGGCCGAAGCCATCGCCCAGATCGAACGCCTGGCCGCCGAAGTGGCGCGCTCCACCGACGCCATGAGCCATCTGCAACAAGAGAGCAACAAGATCGGCAGCGTAATGGACGTGATCAAGGCCGTGGCTGAACAGACCAACTTGCTCGCGCTCAATGCCGCGATTGAAGCAGCGCGTGCCGGTGAAGCCGGTCGCGGCTTTGCCGTCGTCGCCGACGAAGTGCGTGGCCTGGCCCAGCGCACGCAGAAATCCACCGAAGAAATCGAAGGCCTGGTGGCCGGCTTGCAGAACGGCACCCAGCAGGTGGCCGCGGTGATGAACAACAGCCGCAGCCTCACCGACAGCAGTGTCGAGCTGACGCGCAAGGCCGGCGTATCCCTGGAAAACATCACCCGCACGGTGTCGAACATCCAGTCGATGAACCAGCAGATTGCAGCGGCAGCCGAAGAGCAAAGCGCCGTGGCCGAAGAAATCAGCCGCAGCATCATCAACGTGCGTGACGTGTCGGAACAGACCGCCACCGCGAGTGACGAGACGGCCAAATCGAGTGTGGAACTGGCGCGCTTGGGCAGCCAGTTGCAGCAGATGGTCAGCCACTTCCGGGTGTAAAAACCAAAAAGCCGCCTCGGTCTGCACCGGGGCGGCTCCACTTCTCAGACCTTAGCGGTCATCGAAGCTGTCTCGCAGGAATGTCCATACGTGATAAACACGCAGGGCATTCACGACGAGGTTCCACGCACGTCGTGCAAACTTAGACATACTCGGCCCTCCATGAGTTGGGCCTTACCTCCAGCGCACTTACCGGAACATGTGAGCCTTTGGATGCACGTCAGTGCTCCTGTGAGGCGGCTGGGTTTATGGTCCTCTTGCATGAATCCGGCACGGATTACTAGCCCGTGGCAGTCGGTCCAAAATTTGCGCGCGAACCCAGCCAACCTACCTCACGATGAACGCAGAACGAGGGCGATACTAGCTCAGTCCCCTACGCCAAGGTGTGACAAGCAACGGCCAATTCCGCTTAAAAGTTGTTGCTGTTTTTTGCGGGGCTCAAGTAAAAGACCACCTATCGTCAGGCCTTGCATAAAGCCCCGAAGCGGCAGTAGTATCGCCAACACGTCAGTGCTTCCTGTGAGATCGCAACCCCAGCCGCAAACCGGGTTTGCACAAAAAAACCGCCCTACTAAGGCGGTTTTTTATTGCCTGCAATTTACCCCTCAGCCCTCGCCTTCCTCGACAAACACCAGCCGATTGCCAAACGGATCGTGGATGCTCATCTCCCGCGAACCCCAGGGCATTTCTTCAACGCCTGGCTTGGCAAAACGATAGTCCTTGCCCTGCAATTGCTGCTGATAGGCGTCTACACCCTGCACCTGAATCCGCACCGCCGCACCCGGCGATGCATCGCCATGGTGCTCGGACAAATGCAGCACGCACTCACCCAACGACACCTGCAGGTACAACGGAAAATTCGCCTCGAAGCGATGCTGCCAATCGACCTTGAACCCAAGGAAGTCGACATAAAACTCCAACGCTTTGGCCTCGTCGAAAATCCGCAGGATGGGGGTGACTTTTCCTAAGTGCATGACAACCGCTCCGTGTGTAAGAGCGCCCACTATAGAGTCGAAAACCCACCCCGCAAATCCCCACTGCGCGCCAGGAACCGCCCCGGCCGCTGACCATTCGGCTGCCCGTCGCTGTAGCTCAACACGCCGTTGACCCACACCCCATCAATCCCTTCCGCCGCCTGCTGCGGCGCCTTGAAATCCGCCACATCGCGCACGCGCAACGGATCGAACAGCACCAAGTCGGCCCAGTGCCCTACACGGATTTCGCCCCGCTCCGACAAGCCGAACCGCGCCGCCGACAAGCCGGTCATCTTATGCACCGCCGTGTGCAGCGGGAACAGCCCGACGTCCCGACTGAAGTGGCCCAACACCCGTGGAAACGCGCCCCACAAGCGCGGATGCGGGAACGGATCTTCGGGCAACCCATCCGACCCAACCATCGACAGCGGATGCGCGAGGATACGGCGCACATCCGCTTCGTCCATGCCGTAATACACCGCCCCCGCCGGTTGCAGCCGACGGGCCGCGTCCATCAGCGAAACATCCCACTCGGCGGCGATCGCCTGCAAGTCGCGCCCGCCCATTTCCGGGTGCGCGGTCGACCAGGTGATGGTGATGCGAAACGCATCGGTGACTTGCTTGAGATCCAGAGTCGAAGAACTCGCCGCATAGGGATAACAATCACACCCCACCGGATGAGTTTTCGCCGCCTGCTCCAGCGCCGCCAACAGCTGCGGACTACGCCCCCAGTTACCCGCGCCAGCACATTTGAGGTGGGAAATGATCACCGGCACCTGAGCATGCCGACCGATCAGAAACGCCTCGTCCATGGCCGCCAGCACCGGCTCGAACTCACTGCGCAGATGGGTGGTGTACACCGCGCCGAACGCCGTCAGTTCTTCGCTCAGTTGCAGCACTTCATCGGTCTCGGCATTGAACGCGCTGGCGTAGGCCAGGCCGGTGGATAAGCCAAGGGCGCCATCCTCCAGGCTTTCGCGCAACTGCACGCGCATCGCGGCGATTTCATCGAAAGTGGCACTGCGATGCAGGTCGTCCATATGGTTGCTGCGCAGCGCCGTATGGCCGATCAGCGCCGCGACGTTGACCGCCGGCTGGGCGCGTTCCACGGCGGCGCGGTAATCGGCAAAACGCGGATAGGTGAACGCTTCACGCGGGCCCAGCAGGTTCATCGGGTCCGGCGGCTCAGCGCGCAAACTCACCGGCGAGGCGCTGATACCGCAGTTGCCGACAATCACCGTGGTCACCCCCTGGCTGAGCTTGGGCAGCATCTGCGGCTGACGGATCACCACCGTGTCATCGTGGGTGTGTACATCGATAAACCCCGGCGCCAACACCCGGCCTCGGGCGTCGATCACCTGCGTGGCCAGCGCGGCCGACAAGTCGCCGATCGCCTCGATACGCCCGTCGCGCAGCCCCACATCGGCGACATACCCAGGCGTGTTGCGGCCATCCATGATCAGCGCCTGGCGGATCAGCGTGTCGTACTGCATATCAGTCTCCCAGCGGCAGGCTGTCGGGCCCGCCGCGATAGTCGTCGAGGGCCAGCTTGATGCGGCGCAGGCGTTCCTGGTTGTCGTCCGGCATGGCCAGCGCCAGCTCGGTGGCGAGCAGGTCGATGGCCAGCAGCATGCCGTAGCGCGCCGCCGTGGGTTTGTAGATGAAGCTGGTTTCGGCCGGTTGCAGCGCCAGTACCACATCCGCCAGCCCCGCCAGGGGTGAAGCGGCCAGGGTGATGGCGACGATGGGCGTGTCGTAGTTGCGCGCCAGGGCCACCACGTCCAGCAACTCCGGGGTGAGGCCGCTGAGCGAACAGACGATCAGCGCCTGCTCGGGCCCCAGCGTCGCCGCCGTGACGCGCATCATCACCGGGTCATGGCAGGCGGCAATCGGATAGCCCAGGCGCACCAGACGCACTTGCAACTCCTCGCTGCACAGGCTCGACGGGCCGCCCATGCCGAACGCGTGGATCATCCGCGCCTTGCCCAGCAGGCTGACCGCATCGACGAAGCCGGCCTGATCGAACCCCGACAGGTGCTGGCGCAACGTCGCTTCGATATCACCGAGAATCTGCCGATGAAACCCCGACTGCTCAGGCTTGCCCGCCGGGTCGAGGAAGCGGCTGCCCACGCCACTGGCCTGGGCCAGTTGCAGGCGCAAGTCGCGCAAATCCCGGCACCCGACGCTGCGCGCAAACCGCGACAACGTGGCGGTGCTGACCTCGGCGCGTTGGGACAACGCCTCCAGGCTGGCCGACGCGGCAAAGCCCACGTCATCGAGCATCAGCTTGGCGATACGCCCTTCGCCGGCACTGAAAGACGCCTGGCGGGCGCGGATCTGGTAGAGGATGTCCATGGAGGCTCCGGGTTACAGGACGCAGGACAGACCATACGTCAGACCGAAGGCGACCAGCGAAATCAGGGTCTCCAACACGGTCCAGGTCTTGAAGGTCTGGATCACAGTCATATTGAAGTATTCCTTGATCAGCCAGAAGCCGCCGTCGTTGACGTGGGAAAAGATCACCGAACCCGCCCCGGTCGCCAGCACCAGCAATTCAGGGTGTGGATAACCCAGGCCCAGCGCAACCGGCGCAACCACCCCGGAAGCGGTGGTCATGGCCACGGTGGCCGAGCCGGTGGCGATACGCATCAACGCGGCGAACAGCCAGCCCATCACCAGCGGCGACAGGTTGAACGCATGGGCCAGGCCGAGGATTTCGTTGGTCACGCCGGCGTCCACCAGAATCCGGTTCAAACCGCCGCCCGCGCCCACCAGCAAGGTGATACTCGCGGTCGGCGCCAGGCATTCGTTGGTGAACCTGAGGATCGACTCGCGGTTGAAACCCTGCGCCAGGCCGAGGGTCCAGAAACTCACCAGGGTCGCCACCAGCAGCGCGATCACCGAGTTGCCGATAAACAACAGGAACTGGTTGAAACCGCTGCCGGGCGTGGAAATCAGATTGGCCCAGCCGCCGATCATCATCAGCACCACCGGCAACAGAATGGTGCCCATGGTCAGGGCGAAACTCGGCAAACGGCTGCGTGGCTCGCGCTCGATGAACTGGCGCTCCAGCGGGTTTTCCGCCGGCAGGTGAATGCGCGGCACGATGAACTTGGCGTACAGCGGGCCGGCGATGATCGCCGTGGGAATGCCGATCAAAATCGCATAGAGCACGGTCTGCCCGACCGAGGCGTTATACGCCAGCACCGCCATCATCGCCGCCGGGTGCGGCGGCACCAGCGCATGTACCACCGACAGGCCGGCGACCATCGGCAAGCCGACCATCAGGATCGACACCCCCACACGCCGCGCCACGGTAAAGGCGATCGGCACCAGCAACACAAAACCGACCTCGAAAAACAGCGGCAGCCCCACCAGAAAGGCAATGCACACCATCGCCCAATGGGCATTGCGCTCGCCGAACCGGTTGATCAGCGTGCGCGCCACCTGCTCGGCGCCGCCGGATTCAGCCATCATCTTGCCGAGCATGGTGCCCAGCGCAACCACCAGAGCGATATGCCCCAGGGTTTTGCCGACGCCCGCTTCGTAGGAGCCCATGATGGTGTCCGCCGGCATCCCGGCCATCAGCGCCAGGCCGATGGACACCAGGGTGATGACGATAAACGGGTTGAGTCGGTAACGTGCAATCAGCACGATCAAAGCAATGATGGCGATGGCGGCGTATGCCAATAGCCCGAAGCCCGGTGATGCGGCCATGCGGTACTCCTCGGAAAGGGTCACGTCGAATTGGTTGTGAAACTCATAAATCATTACCGAGGAGCATTTTCAATTTTTATGAAAGTAATTTTCGCCCACAGATAAGCGCTGTCGCGTTGGGACATGCCCAACGGCCGTGCATGAAAATTCGGGGGGTGTTCTTACATCAAATTCAGAAAAGACCGGAAACTCAACGCGCACGCTTGAGTCTTAAAATGCGCCCCCACGAACATCCAGGACACTCGATCATGACCCGCACCTCTCTCACCGCCTGCGCCCTGCTACTCGCCCTGTGCGGCAGCGCGTCGGCCGCCGACAACGCCGCACTGAAGAAATGCATGGACAGCGCCAACACGACCGTGGACATGGTCAAGTGCAACACCCAACAGGCCAAGGTACAGGACAAGCGCCTGAACACTGCCTACCAGACCGCCCTCGCCGCCCAGGAAGGCGCGCGCAAGCAGCAATTGCAGGACGTGCAGCGCCTGTGGATCAAATACCGCGATGCCAATTGCGCCTTTGCCGGCAGTGCCACCGGCGGCAGCATCGATCAGGTCAACGGCTCCGCCTGTGTGCTGGACATGACCCAGACCCGCGCCCAGGAACTGGAAGACCTGGTCGGGCCGTAATGAATGAAAACCCTCGCCCTCCCGTAGGAGCGAGCTTGCTCGCGAAAATCGTCAACGATGACGCGTGTTGTCTGGATAGACGTGGCGCTCTCGGGTTTTTCGCGAGCAAGCTCGCTCCTACAGGGGTTGCGGTCAGTCGTGATGGACCTTGGCGCGCTTGAGCAGCTTCTTGCAGCGCTCGGACAAATGCAGCACGCGCAGATGCTTGCCGGCCTTGCTGTAACGCTCGCGCAAGGTCATCAGCGCGGCAATCGCGGAGTAGTCGACAACGCTCAGGTGGCGGCAATCCAGCGTCACCGCGGCCGGGTCGTTGGCCGGGTCGAATTGATTCAAAAACGGCGTGGTCGAGGCAAAGAACAACGTGCCATGCACGCGGTAGAGTTTGCTGCCGTCCGCTTCCAGATATTCATCGGCGTACAGTTCACGCGCCTGTTGCCAGGCGAAGTTCAGCGCTGCGATTACGATCCCGCAGAGCACCGCCGTGGCCAGATCGGTGAACACAGTGATCACGGTCACCGCAATGATCACCAGCACGTCATTGAGCGGCACCTTGTTGATCACCCGCAGCGACGCCCAGGCGAAGGTCTGCTGCGACACCACGAACATCACCCCGACCAGCGCCGCCAGCGGGATGCGCTCGATCAGCGGTGACAGAAACAGAATGAACAACAGGATCATCACCCCAGCCAAGACCCCGGACAAACGCCCGCGCCCGCCGGAGCTGAGGTTGATCACGGTTTGCCCGATCATCGCGCAACCGCCCATGCCGCCGAACAGGCCCGAGAGCATATTCGCCGCGCCCAGGGCCATGCTTTCGCGGTCGGGGTAGCCGCGGCTCTCGGTGATTTCGTCGGTGAGGTTGAGGGTCAACAGGGTTTCCAGCAGGCCGACCATTGCCATCAGAAACGCGTAGGGCGCGATGATGCCGAGGGTATCCAGGCTCCAGGGGATCTGCGGCAGTGCGAAGCTCGGCAGGCCACCGGCGATGTGGGCCATGTCGCCCAGCGTGCGCGTCGGCAAGCCCAACAGGTACACCGCCAGGCCCACGCCGAGGATCGCCACCAGGGCGGGCGGCACGGCACGGGTCAGGCGCGGCAGCAGGTAGACGATGGCCATGGTCACCAGCACCAGGCCGCTCATCACATACAGCGGCGTGCCGCTGAGCCAGGTATCACCGCTCTTGAAATGCTCCAACTGCGCCAGGGCAATGATGATCGCCAGGCCGTTGACGAACCCCAGCATCACCGGGTGCGGCACCATCCGCACCAGCTTGCCCAGGCGCAGCAGGCCGAAGACCAGCATGATCAGCCCGCCCAGCAGCACCGTCGCGAGCAAATACTCCACGCCGTGTTGCACCACCAGCGCGACGATCACCACCGCCATCGACCCTGCGGCGCCAGAGACCATCCCTGGCCGCCCGCCGAACAATGCCGTGAGGGTGCAGATGATGAACGCGCCGTAGAGCCCCATCAGCGGGTTGAGGTGTGCCACCAGGGCAAAGGCGATGCACTCGGGCAGCAAGGCAAAAGACGTGGTGAGGCCGGCCAGGGCGTCGGCGCGAAGACGGGTGAGGTTCATGAGGTACCGGGCATTGCGGGGAATAAGGCGGGGAATGGTACGGAAATGCGGTCGGTGGTGCCAGTGAAGCGTCAGGGCAGACTGACCGGGATGCCCCGTTCGCGGGCAAGCCCACTCCCATGGTTTGATCGGTGCACCCGTTATCGAGGTGTGAACACCGTCAAATGTGGGAGTGGGCTTGCCCGCGAAGGGTACACCACGGTCTCACGCCGACATCAGACCATTTCGCGGCGAATCCACTCCACCACCGATGTGCGCTTGGGCGCCCACCCCAACAATTCACGGGCATGCTTGCCGCGCACCCGGCTGTTGGAGCCCAGGCCGTAGTTGGCCATTTCATAGCCCCATTCGGCTTCTGCGTCGGCCAACGGCCAGTCCTGCGGCTTGCCCAGGTTCAGGGCTTCGGCGATGGCGGTGGTCATGTCGATGAACGCCGCTTCACCGCTTTCCACGAAGTAGAACGTGCCCGGCACATTCTTCTCCAGCGCCAGCAGATAGAGCGCGACCACGTCCTCGATATGCACATTGGACCAGATGTTCTGCCCCGTACCGACATGGCGCACCACCCCGCTCTTGCGCGCCTGCTTGAGCAAGCGCGGCAGTTGCACGCTGTCGCGCTTCACGCCCAGGCTGTGGCCGTAGATCAGGGTGTTGCAGATCACCGCCGAGTTCACCCCGTCTTGGGCGGCCGCCAGGATCAGGTTGTCGATGGCGACACGTGCGGCCTTGTCGACGGTCGGTTCCGGCAGGTGGTCTTCGAAGTAAATGACATCGCTGGCCTTGCCGCCCGATGCATCGCCGACGATGCTCGAACCGCTGGTGTGCAGGAACGGTTTGTTCGAACCTTTCAAGGCGGCCAACAGCGTTTCCACCGCCGCGCGATGGTCGCTGCTGGCGGCGTTGATCACCGCGTCGGCCTGCCGGGCCTGTTCGGTCAACACCGCACGGTCATCCAGGGTGCCGATGACCGGGGTGATGCCCAGGGCCGTCATCTCGGCGGCTTGCTCGGCGCTGCGCACCAGGCCCGTCACATGGTGGCCGGCCTTGACCAGGCCGGTGGCGATGGAGCCGCCGATAAATCCGGCGGCGCCGGTAACGAATACGTTCATGGAGGTCTCTCCTGACTGAGTAAGTGATGGGCCCAGTATCAAGCCCCCATCCCTGGCGAATAAGACCGTGTTGCCCAATTCAATCTTGCGCGCAGGTCACGAATCAGCAGGCGTACCGCGCCAGCTTGGCCTGGATGAAGTCCAGGAAGCATTGGATGCGCAAGGCCAGTTGCGAGTTGCGGTAAAACACCGCGTGGATCGGCTGGCGATAACCGCTGTTGAAGGCTTCCAGCAGCGGCACCAGGCGCCCGGCATTGATGTCGTCGCTGGTCATGAAGTTCGACAGGCAGCCAATGCCCTGCCCTTCGAGCGCCAGCTGGCGCACGGTTTCACCGCTGGACGCAGCAATGCCGGGCTCGATCAGCCAGCGGTCACCCGCCACGTGGCGCAACGGCCAGTGGTTGAGCGTCTCGGTCTGGGTGAAGCCGAGCAAGGTGTGCTCGGCCAACTCGGCGACCGTCGTCGGCGTACCGTACTGCTTGAGGTAAGCGGGGCTGGCGAGGATATGCAGCGGGGTGCAGCCCAGGGACCGCGCATGCAGGGTGGAATCGGCCAGCGCGCCGATGCGAATCGCAATGTCGGTACTCTGCTCCAATAGGTCGATGATCAAGTCATCGCTGTTCAGTTCCAGTTGGATCTCAGGGTACAGCCCGCGAAACTCGGCGATGTACGGCACGATCCCATGCAGCATGAACGGCACGGCGGCGTTGATGCGCAAGCGCCCCGCCGGTTTTTTCTGGCGCGACGACAAGCGTTCCTCCAGATCATCCATCTGCGCCAGGATCACCTTGGCCTGTTCGAAGAAGTACTTGCCCTCCTCGGTCAGGTCCATGCGCCGCGTGGTGCGGTTGATCAGCGTGGTGTCGAGCTTGGCTTCCAGGCGCGACAAGGTGCGGCTGACCGCCGATGGTGTCTGCCCGACCTGCTCCGCCGCTGCCGAAATCGAGCCGCACTCAATCACGTTGACGAAGATCTGTAGCTCATCGGATCGGGCTTTCACAGGCTGTCCTCTTTCTCGGTTCAGCGCAGCTTACACCGAGAGGTCGAACACCTGCGCCAGATGCTGCTCGTAGCGCGCCACATCGGCGTCGATGGCCGGGCGCTTCATGACGTCCACGCAGAGGAACGTCGGCAAGGCCGTCATGCCGAGGAACTCATTGGCCTTGTGAAACGCGAAGTACACCGCGTCCACGCCTTTACCCTCAAAGAAATCGCTCGGGTCGTCGAAGGCTTGCTGCGGGGCGTTCCAGGTCAGCGACAACATGTATTGCTTGCCGTGGATCAGGCCGCCGCTGCCGTATTTCTGCGAGGCGTCGGAACGGGTACGGCCATCGCTGGCGTAGAGGCTGCCGTGGCCTTCGGTGAAGACTTCGTCGATGTACTTCTTCACGATCCACGGCGCGCCCATCCACCAGCCGGGCATCTGGTAGATGATCACGTCGGCCCAGAGGAATTTGGCGACTTCTTCGGCCACATCGTAGCCTTCATCAATATGCGTGACCTTGACGTCGATACCGCCACGGTCGAGCACAGCCACGGCAGCGTCATGCAGGGTGGTGTTGTAGCGACCGTCGGAGTGGGCGAATTTTTTACCGCCGTTGAGCAGCAGGACTTTTTTCATGGGGGGAGCGCCTTGAGATTAAAAATGTCTGAAGGCAGGGTATCGATGTGCCTTGCGCGGAATAAGCCTTGGCGCGGCAAAATACATTTGACTAAAAGTCACGAATCAAACTCTATTGTTGCCTTTATCCACTGATCAACAGATGCGCGCCCAACAGCGCCATGCCGATAAAAAACACCCGTTTGAACAACACGGCACTGATCCGTTGGCGCAACGCCTGCCCCAGCCACATGCCCAACAAGGCCGGCGCCAGCGCCAACAACGAGGCATTGATCTCGCCGCCGCCGAGGCTGCCGCGCCAGGCCAACCCGGCCGCCAGCGCCAGTGTCGACACGCTGAACGACAGCCCCAACGCCTGCACCAACTGATCGCGATTCAACCCCAGCGCTTGCAGATACGGCACCGCCGGAATCACGAAGACGCCGGTGGCCGAGGTGATCAGGCCGGTGACCAGCCCACACACCGGCGCCAACCAACGCTCGGTCGCGGGCTTCACCTTGAATGCGGGCAGGAACAGCCCACTCAACGCATACACCAGCAAGGCCGCGCCCAATGCGCGCACCACCCCGGCGCCACTGCCCATTCCCAGCCACAGCGTGCCCAACCCGGTGCCGAGGACAATCAACAGCAACAGCGGCCACAAGCGCTTGAGCAACACGCTCAAGTGGCCGCCGAAGGCCAGCTGCCAAAGGTTGGTCACCGTCGAAGGGATGAGCAGCAACGCCGCAGCCTGCGCCGGCAACATAGCCAGGCCGAGCAAGCCCATGGCGACGGTGGGCAGGCCCAGGCCAATCACACCTTTGACGGTGCCGGCCAGCAGGAAGGTGCCGATCACCAGCAGGGTCAGGGCGGGGCCGAGGTTTTGGTAGAACGCGAGGAAGGTTGTCATCGGCCGAGTGTGGGGCTTTTCGCTGGGCGCGAAAATTCACCATATACTGAGGCAGCCTCTTGTTTTGCATGAGGCTGATGCCGCCATCGCGGGCAAGCCCCCTCCCACTGTTGAAATGCATTCCAAGTGTGGGAGCGGGCTTGCTCGCGATGGCGCCAGTCCAGCGAAAGGAAATCTTCCAGCCATGCACTTTGACCTGATCGACCTGCGCCTCTACCTGCACGTCCTCGATGCCGGCAACATCACCGCCGGCGCCAGCCGCAGCCACTTGTCCCTGGCCGCCGCCAGCGCGCGCATCCGCGCGATGGAAGCTGCGCTCGGGGTTGAATGCCTCGAACGCGGCCGCCGTGGCATCACGCCGACGGCTGCGGGCCAGGCCCTGGCGCGTCATGCCCGGCTGTTGCTGCAACAGGCCGAGCACCTGCAACAGGACCTGGCGGAATACGCCAACGGCGTCAAAGGCCAGGTGCGCCTGCTGTGCAACACCACCGCCCTCAGCGAATACCTGCCGGAACTGCTCGCGGATTTCCTGCGCGACCACCCCAACCTGGACATCGACCTGCAGGAACTGCCCAGCCTGCGCATCACCCAGGCCTTGCGCCAGGGCACCGCAGACCTCGGGATCATCTCCGACGCGGTGGACACCCACGGCTTGCAGACCCTGGCGTTTCGCGACGATCCGCTGGTGCTGGTCATGCCGCTGGAGCATCCGTTGGCGGCAAGTACGGTGAGTTTTATCGACAGCCTGCATTACGACTATGTGGGCCTGGCCGCCCACAGCGCGCTGGCGGTGTACCTGGAAGAACAGGCGTTGCACGCGGGGTTTCGCTTGCACACGCGGATCCGCGCCGAGGGTTTTGACGGCGTGCTGCGCATGGTCGCACGCGGCGCGGGCCTGGGGATCGTGCCCCAGGCGGCGCTGGCGCGCTGGCCGTGGGCGCAGCGCGTCAAGGCCCAGCCGTTGCGAGAAGCTTGGGCCTGTCGAACGCTGCTGTTATGCGCGCGCTCGTTCGAACACCTGCCGGGTTATGCCAGGGCCTTGCTCGACGCCTTGGCCCTGCCCTTGCGGAAAAACCCGTAATACACCGCCGACAGAATCAGCAGGAACGGCACGCCGAACACCAAGGTCATTTTGAACGCGTCGGTGAAATACGTGGTGATCATCACCGCGCCCATCAGCACCAGGCCCAGCAGCGTGCTGTAGGGAAACAGGCGCAGCTGGAACGACAACTTCGCCCCGCCATGACGCTTGCGATAACGGCGGAAGAACAGGTGCGTCAGGAAGATCATGAACCAGGTGAAGATCGCGCCGAACATCGAGATCGCCATCATCAGCGTGAACGAGCTTTCCGGGTAGACCACGTTAAGCAAGGTCGCCAGGCCGATGCCCGAGCTGGACAGCAACAAGGCGTTCAGCGGGATGCCGCTCTTGCTCAACGCGCCCATGGACGTGGGCGCAAAGCCGGCGCGGGACAGGCTGAACATCATGCGCGTGGTGATGTAGAGCTGGCTGTTCATCGCTGACAGCGCCGCGATCAGGATCACGAAATTCATCACCCCGGTGGCGCCGGGAATGCCGAGGGTCTGCATCACCGTGACGAACGGGCTCTGCGTCTGCCCGGCCTGGTTCCACGGCACGATGGCCAGCATCAGCGCCAGGGTCAGCAGGTAAAACACCACCAGGCGCACGATGGTCGCGCGAAAGGCTTTCTTCACCGCCTGCTCCGGGTCGGCCGCTTCACCGGCGGCGACGGCGATCATCTCTACGCTCAAGTAGCTGAAGATCGAGACGATCACTGCGATCCACATACCGCTCAAGCCATGCGGGAAAAAGCCGTCGTGGGCCGTGTAGTTCTGCACCCCGTACTGCGGGTTACCGGAGCCGAACACCACGTACACCGCGAGGAGGATGAAGCCGACGATGGCGCTGATCTTGATCGTCGAAAACCAGTATTCGAAGTTGCCGAAGGTTTTCACGCTGATGGCATTGAGCAGGATCAGCACGCTGGAGAACGACACGATCCACACCCACTCCGGCACGTTGGCGAACCAGTACTTCATGTACATCGCCACCGCCATGACCTCGGCGCCCACCGCCAGCACAATCGCCGCCCAATAGGCGTAGCGCACCAGGAACCCGGCCAGCGGGCTGATGTAGAACTCGGCGTAGGCCCCGAAGGAGCCGGAGGTGGAATGGGCCACCGTCATCTCCGCCAGGCAGCCCATCAGCAGCAAGGTGATCAACGCTCCGATGGCGTAACTCAGCAGCACGCTGGGCCCGGCATAACCGATGGCATAGGCGCTGCCCATGAACAGCCCGGTGCCGATGGCGCCACCGATGGCGATCATGCTCATCTGGCCGGAAGTGAGCTGGCGCCTCAGGCCCAGTTCGCGGTGGGTGATTTCTGCAAAGCCGTCGTTTGGCGTGGTCACGTGGTGTGCCCCTTATTGTTGTGATTGCACGATTTGTTTGTTGCCACAGATCCCCTGTGGGAGGGGGCTTGCTGGTGATAGCAGTCTTTCAGTTGATACCTAGGCGACTGATCCGCCGCCATCGGGGGCAAGCCCCCTCCCACATTGAGCCTGCGTCAGACACTCAGTGGATGAACACCGCAGACCCCCATGTGGGAGGGGGCTTGCCCCCGATGGCGGTGTGTCGGTCGCCGGATTCGCACGCTGATACAGCGCTATCGGGAGCAAGCTCCCTCCCCCCATTGTTGTCTGTGTTTGTTCAGGTGACGCTGTTACGGACCTTGAATTGCGCCTGGTCCCAGGTGCGGTTGTCGAGGATCTCACCGAGGATTTCCACGGCGTCCCACACTTCGGTAAAGCAGGTGTACAGCGGCGTAAAACCAAAACGCATGATGCGCGGCTCGCGGTAGTCGCCAATCACTCCACGGGCAATCAGTGCCTGGATCACCGCATAACCTTCAGGGTGTTCAAAACTCACATGGCTGCCGCGTCTGGCGTGTTCACGCGGGGTGATCAACACCAGGCCGTGGGCGGCGCAGCGGGCTTCAACCAGTGCGATAAACAGGTCGGTCAAGGCCAGGGATTTACCGCGCAGGCTGGCCATGTCGGTCTGTTCGAAAATCTCCAGGCCGCACTCCACCATGGCCAGCGAGGTGATCGGCTGGGTGCCGCACAGGTAACGGGCGATGCCGGCACTCGGTGCATAACGCGTCTCCATGGCGAACTGCCGGGTATGCCCGAACCAGCCCGACAACGGCTGGCGCACCACGTCCACCAGCGCCGGGTTAACCCACACGAACGCCTGGGAGCCAGGGCCGCCATTGAGGTATTTGTAGGTGCAACCGATCGCATAATCGGCGCCGGCCCGATGCAGGTCGATGGGCACCGCACCTGCCGAATGCGCCAGGTCCCAGAGGCTCAGCGCGCCGCACTCGTGGCTCAACGTGGTGAGCGCGTGCATGTCGTACATGTAGCCGGTCTTGTAGTTGACGTGGGTGAGCATTACCACCGCCACGTCCGGGTCGATGGCCTGGGGCAGTTCGTCCGGGCTGTTGACCAGGCGCAGCGAATAGCCCTGTTGCAGCAGTTCGGCGAGGCCTTCGGCGATGTACAGGTCGGTGGGGAAGTTGCTCGCTTCGCTGACGATCACCTTGCGCTGCGGCGCGCGTTGGCGCTGCACGCTCAAGGCGGCGCTGAGCACCTTGAACAGGTTGATGGAAGTGGTATCGGTGATCACCACTTCGCCCTCCCCCGCGCCGATCAACGGTGCCAGGCGATTGCCCAGGCGCTGGGACAAGTCCGCCCAACCCGCGCTGTTCCAGCTGCGAATCAAGCCATTGCCCCACTCCTCGGCGATCACCTGCTGCGCCCGCGCAAGCGCGGCCACCGGACGTGCGCCGAGGGAGTTGCCGTCGAGGTAGATCACCCCCTGCGGCAAGGCGAACTGGTGGCGCAGCGGCGCCAACCGGTCCTGGTCGTCAAGGGCTTGGCAATGGCTTCGAGTGATCATGGGCTGTCCTGGTTTTTATAAGTGAAGATGCCGTAAATAATGAGCGAAGTTTTAGAGAATTTTCGTGCAAAGTTGTGGGCAACAGGCTAATTAAGCTGTAAGAAATTCGAAGTTCAACCGAAAACACGCGGATTTATTCTAAGCATGATTCTCGACGCCACCGACCTGCGCCTCCTGCATTTCCTGCAACAGGACGGCCGTATCAGCAACCAGGAACTCGCAGAAAAAGTCGCGCTGTCGCCCTCCGCCTGCCTGCGCCGTCTGCGCCTGTTGGAAAGCGAAGGCATCATCAGCGGCTATCGGGCGGTGTTGAATGCCGAGCGGTTGGGGATCGAACTCGAGGCCATCGTCCACCTGTCGGTGCGCCAGGACGTGGAGGACTGGCACGAGACGTTTATCCAGAAGGTGCAAGGCTGGCCGGAAGTGGCCAGCGCCTACGTGATCACCGGCGCCAGCAACTACGTGCTGCGGGTGCAGGCGCGCAACCTCAAGCACTTTTCGGACTTTATCGTGAACCACCTGAACCGCACGGCGGGGGTGATGGATATCCGTTCGGAGATCGTGTTGCAGAAGATCAAGGATCGCGATGAAGTGTTGGACCTGGTGCTGCGCAAATAGTCAGCCACACCACAAAACAATGTGGGAGGGTGGCTTGCCCCCGATAGCAGTGTGTCAGTCACTTAAATGTTTACTGATCCGCCGCTATCGGGAGCAAGCTCCCTCCCACATTTTTTGACCGTGCTGATCAATCTTCCAATGCACGAACCCGCTGGATGCGCTTTTGCTCCAGCGGCGCATCGGCAAGCTGCACCTCGAAGTCAAAATCGATCTGCGCAAAGCGCCCTTCCACACCCAGTTCCCGCGCCAGCTGCTGATCGTCGCTGAAGCGAATTTCGGCAATCAATTCATCCCGTGTCGCGTAGGCAAAATCATCGTGCAGGTACGGGTCGTCCGACAGGTTGATCTGCGTGGTCAGGTGCCGATGCCCCGGCGCCGAGATGAAGAAGTGAATATGCGCCGGCCGCTGCCCGTGGCGTCCCAACTGATCGAGCAACTGCTGGGTCGGCCCGGTCGGCGGGCAGCCATAACCTGATGGCACGATGCTGCGAAAGCGGAAGTTGCCCTGGGCATCGGTCTCGATGCGGCGGCGCAGGTTGAATTCCGACTGCGCGGTGTCGAACCAGGAGTAAGTGCCGCCGGTATTGGCCTGCCACACATCGACAATCGCCCCGGCCAACGGTTTGCCCTGCGTGTCCCGTACCTGGCCGCGCATGAACAGCGGCACGCCCGGGTCCTGGCCGTCGTCCAGGCGCGCTTCGTATTTCGACAGCGGCGCCCCCGCCACATACAGCGGGCCTTCGATGGTGCGCGGGGTGCCGCCGGTTTTGCCGGTTTCTTCGTCGGCGGCGTCCATCAACAGGTCCAGGTAATGCTCCAGGCCAAGCCCGGCGGCGAGCAAACCGGCTTCCTGGTGTTGACCCAATTCGTTGAGGTAGTTGACCGCCGCCCAGAACTCTTCGGGGGTGACTTCCAGGTCTTCGATGATGTTCACCGTGTCCCGCAGGATCCGGTAGATCAGCGTCTTGGTGCGCGGGTTGCCGCTTTCGCTGCGGTGGCCGCTGGCTTCTTCGAGAAACTGTTGGGCATGGGCAGTCTGGGACAGTCGGATGGACATGGTGCAATCCTCATCTTGTAATTATTGGGGATAAAACAGGCTCAGCGGTCGTCCGCGTGGATCGACGACGGGTGCCGGCACAGCGCATTCACTTCGATGGCCATGTAGGGATAAAGCGGCAGTTGCATCAGCAGGTCGTGCAGTTCCTGCACGCTGTCGACATCGAACACGCTGTAGTTGGCGTAAAGCCCGGCGATGCGCCACAGATGGCGCCATTTGCCCTCTTGCTGCAGGCGCTGCGCCAGGGCTTTTTCGTCGGCCTTGAGGCTGGCGGCACGTTCGGGGTTCATGTCGACGGGCAGGTGTACGCTCATTTTTACGTGGAACAACATGGCAGGCGCCTCTTAGTGGTTGTCACGACGGAAGAACGCCAGGCGCTCTTCATCGATGGCCAGGCCCAGGCCCGGTGCGGTGCTGACATGCAGCTGGAAATCGCGGTACACCAGCGGCTCGGTGAGGATGTCTTCGGTGAGCAGCAGCGGGCCGAACAGCTCGGTGCCCCACGCCAGTGTGTCCAGGGTGAGAAACGCATGGGCCGAGGCCAGGGTGCCGAGGCCGCCTTCGAGCATGGTGCCGCCGTATAGGCCGATCCCGGCCGCTTCGGCAATCGCGGCCGTGCGCAACACCGCGCGCGGGCCGCCGTTTTTGGCGATCTTGAGGGCGAACACCGAAGCCGCGCCTTCGCGGGCCAGGTTGAAGGCGTCCTCGACACATTCGATGGATTCGTCGGCCATGATCGGCGCCGGGCTCGACAGCTGAAGCCGGGCCATGCCAGCGCGGTTGTTGCGCGAGATCGGCTGTTCGATCAGGTCGATAGCGTTGTCGCCGAGCACCTTGCAGGCGCGCAGGGCAACGGCTTCATCCCAGGCCTGGTTGACATCGACGCGCACACTGGCGCGCTCGCCCAGGGCTTTTTTGATCGCGATCACATGGGCCAGGTCGGCACTGACCTCACCGGCGCCGATCTTCAATTTGAAGACATGGTGACGGCGCAGGTCGAGCATCTTCTCGGCTTCGGCAATGTCCTGCTCGGTGTTGCCGCTGGCCAGGGTCCAGGCCACCGGCAACGCATCGCGCACGCGGCCGCCGAGCAGTTCGCTGACCGGCAGGTGCAGGCGTTTGCCCAGCGCATCGAGCAAGGCGCTTTCGACGGCGGACTTGGCGAAGGTGTTGCCGCGAATGCTGCGCGCCAGGCGCAACATGGCGGCATTGATGTTGTTCGCGTCCTGGCCGATCAGCAGCGGGGCGAAGTGGCGGTCGATGTTGATCTTGATGCTGTCGGGGCTTTCGTTGCCGTAGCTCAGGCCGCCGATGGTGGTGGCTTCGCCGAGGCCTTCGATGCCGTCGGCGCAACGCAGGCGGACGATCACCAGGGTCTGGTTCTGCATCGTGTGCATCGCCAGCTTGTGCGGGCGGATAGTGGGGAGGTCGACGATGATGGTTTCGATCGACTCGATGGCACAAATCGGCATGGCTATACCCGTTGGGTTCTTTATAGATTTGAGCCGATTCTGTGCCGCATTTTTCCTGGCTTCCAATATAGAATTGGTCTCGCACAATACCTTCAAGGTATCAAAGGAGCTGTCATGGAACTGCGACATCTGCGCTATTTCCAGGTGCTGGGCGAAACCCTCAACTTCACCCGCGCCGCCGAACGCCTGCACATCGCCCAGCCGCCGTTGAGCCGGCAGATCCAGCAATTGGAGGATGAATTGGGCGTGATACTGCTCGAGCGCGGCCGACCGTTGCGGCTGACCGAGGCCGGGCGGTTTTTCTATGAACACGCCACTGTGCTGCTGGAGCAGTTGGGCAAGGTCTGCGACACCACCCGGCGTATCGGCCAGGGTGAGAAGACCTGGCTGGGCATCGGCTTTGCGCCGTCGACCTTGTATGGCGTGCTGCCCGAGCTGATTCGGCGGCTGCGCAACCACGACGCGCTGGAACTGGAACTGGGGCTGTCGGAAATGACCACCTTGCAGCAGGTCGAAGCGCTCAAGGCCGGGCGGATCGACGTGGGCTTCGGGCGGATTCGCATCGATGACCCGGCCATCGTCCAGCGGGTGCTGGTCGAGGACCGCCTGGTTGCGGTGTTGCCCGCCGGCCACGCCTTGCTGGGCGCGCCCGCCACACTCGCCCAATTGGCCGCCGAGCCGTTTGTGCTGTACCCCGGCAACCCGCGGCCCAGTTATGCCGACCATGTGATCGCGCTGTTCGACGCCCACGGTTTGAGCCTCAAGGTGGCGCAGTGGACCAACGAGTTGCAGACCGCCATCGGCCTGGTCGGCGCGGGCATGGGCGTGACGCTGGTGCCGGCGTCGGTGCAGGTGCTGCATCGCGCGGACATCGCCTACACGCCGGTGGTGGAAGCCACCGCGACCTCGCCGATTATTCTCAGCCGGCGGGTGAATGATCAGTCGCCGGGGCTGAATCATTGTTTGCAGTTGGTTGAAGAACTGATCTGAAATCTCCCAGGCACTGCAAATCTAATGTAGGAGGGGGCTTGCCCCCGATGGCGGTGTGTCAGTCAGTATATGTGTTGGCTGTCACACCGCTATCGGGGGCAAGCCCCCTCCTACATTTGATCTGCGGTGTTTTTTAGACAGTGCGCAGGCGCTTGCGCTGCAGGGTTTGGCTCGGCGACTCATCGAACAGCTTTCTGTACTCCGCCGAGAACCGCCCCAGGTGGGTGAAGCCCCAGCCCAGGGCAATCTCGGAGATGGTGCGGGTGGAGCCGTGTTCGAGGATCTCCTGGCGCACCGCCCCCAGCCGATACTTTTTCAGGTAAGCCATCGGCGACAGCGCGAAGTATTTGCGAAACGCATCGAACAGCTTGAACCGCGAGACCCCGGCGGCGGCTTCCAGGTCTTCCAGATGCACCGCTTCGCGGGCGTTGTCGTGAATGTGCTGGCGGGCGCGGATCAAGTAGTGCGGCAGCTTCACGCCAAGCACGTCGCGCAGTTCCTCTGAGTAATTATTCGGCTGGGCAAGGATCAAGCCCTTGATCAACGAGCTTTCCAGGTCGCGGGTAAACGCCGCCTGCTCGTACAACTCGCTACTGCGCGCAAGCTCTGCGATGAAGTAACGCGCCATGCGCCACCACGAGGCCGGGGCGCCGTCCACCGCGTCCATCACCGGTTCGAAACGCAGCGGCGCCTCGATCGGCCGTTGCAGCAAGCCTTCCAGCGACTCGCTCATCGCCGCCCGCGTAATCACCACCTGCAACTTGCGGCAATCGCCGGAAATCGCCAGCACCTGGTGCTCGTTGGGCGAGATGATCACGCCTTGATCGCGGTTGGAACTCAGGCGCTCGCCGTTCTTGCTCAACTCCTGCTCGCCTACCAGAGGCAGGCTCAGGCTGTAGCTGCTGAAGTGTTCGGCGTCCTCGATGTCGATGGTCACGTCGGTGCCGTATTCGATCACGCCCAGGGTGGTGGCGCGGGACTTGAACACGTTGGCGCTGTGATGGAAACGCAGGCGCTCGGGCGTGGCCGTCGCCAGGCGGTGCGGCCCGCAGATGCCGGACATCCAGCTGCAGGCGCCCTCCAGGTCGAAGCGTTGGATACGGATATCGCGTGTCTGGCTATTCATCAGGCTGCACCCACGGCGGTTAGGCGATTGCGCGCTCTGACGGCGCGTCATGACAGATCGACAGCAAGTTCTGCGCCACGGCGGCAGTCTCGCTGCTGGGTGGATAACAACGCTCGACTATGTGGATAAACCACCGACTTCTGCGCGCACCGCCCTGCATGACAGTAGCGCATCGCGTCACCGCCCTGCACCGGCGTGGGTATTTCATGCCCAACTATCCGGCCCGCCTTCGCCCATTAAGCGGATAGCCCGCCGTCTCGGCGCAGTCGCTTAATGGCTGACCCGTTCAGCCATTATCAAAAGGTGCGTCCCATGAGTGGTGCAAGAAGCGTCGAGCAATGGAAAAGCTTCATCGACAGCTGCCTGGATTTCCGCCCCGCCGATGAAGTGTTCCGCATCGCCCGCGACATGTTCACCGAGCCGCAACTGTTCGACCTGGAGATGGAACTGATCTTCGAGAAGAACTGGATCTACGCCTGCCACGAAAGCGAACTGGCGAATAACCACGATTTCGTGACGATGCGCGCCGGGCGCCAGCCGATGATCATCACCCGCGACGGCGACGGCCAGCTCAACGCGCTGGTCAACGCCTGCCAGCATCGCGGCACCACCCTCACCCGCGTCGGCAAGGGCAACCAGTCGACCTTCACCTGCCCGTTCCACGCCTGGTGCTACAAGAGCGATGGCCGGCTGGTGAAGGTCAAGGCCCAGGGGGAATACCCGGAAGGTTTCGACAAGGCCACGCGCGGCCTGAAAAAGGCGCGCATCGACAGCTACAAAGGCTTTGTGTTCATCAGCCTGGACGTGAACGGCACCGACAGCCTGGAAGACTTCCTCGGCGACGCCAAAGTGTTTTTCGACATGATGGTCGCCCAGTCCGCCAGCGGTGAGCTGGAGGTGCTGCCGGGCAAGTCCGCCTACACCTACGACGGCAACTGGAAGCTGCAGAACGAAAACGGCCTGGACGGTTATCACGTCAGCACCGTCCACTACAACTATGTGGCCACGGTGCAGCACCGCCAGCAGGTCAATACCGCGAACGGCACCGCGGCCGGCACGACGCTGGACTACAGCAAACTCGGCGCCGGCGACGCGAATACCGACGACGGCTGGTTCGCCTTCAACAATGGCCACAGCCTGTTGTTCAGCGACATGCCCAACCCCACGGTACGCTCCGGCTACGCCACCATCATGCCGCGCCTGGTGGCAGAACACGGCCAGCCAAAAGCCGAGTGGATGATGCATCGCCTGCGCAACCTGAACATCTACCCGAGCCTGTTCTTCCTCGACCAGATCAGCTCGCAGTTGCGCATCATCCGCCCGTTGGCGTGGAACAAGACCGAGATCATCAGCCAGTGCCTGGGGGTGAAGCACGAGTCCGACGCCGACCGGGAAAACCGCATCCGCCAGTTCGAGGACTTCTTCAACGTCTCGGGCATGGGTACGCCGGACGATCTGGTGGAGTTTCGCGAGGCCCAGCGCGGTTTCCAGGGCCGCCTGGAGCGCTGGAGCGATATCTCACGCGGCAGCCACCGCTGGGCCACCGGGCCAACGCCGAACAGCGAAGCCCTCGGCATCCAGCCCGCCATGACCGGCACCGAATTCACCCACGAAGGCTTGTACGTCAACCAGCACCGCAACTGGCAGCAGTTCCTGCTCAACGGCCTCGACCAACGCGCGCTGAAGCTGCGGGAGGTGGAATGATGAATGCGCCATTGCAGTACCGGATCGAGCAATTTTTCTATCGCAAATCCGAGCTGTGCGACGCCCAGGACTGGGACGCCTACGTGCAGCTGTTCGACCCGCAGAGCGAATTCCACCTGCCGCAATGGGACTCCGAACACGTCTACACCCGCGACCCCAAGCGCGAAATGTCGCTGATCTATTACGCCAACCGCTCGGGCCTGGAAGACCGCGTGTTCCGCCTGCGCACTGGCAAGGCGGCGTCGGCCACGCCCATGCCGCGCACCTTGCACCTGATCCACAACGTGCGTATCGCCGAGCAGGCGGACGGCACGCTGGAGGTGCGCTTGAACTGGCACACGCTGTTCTATCGCCTGGCCACGTCGGAGCAGTTCTACGGCCACGCGACCTATCGCCTCAAGCCGCATGGCGACAGTTGGCTGATCACCCGCAAGCACGCGTTGTTGCTCAACGACACCATCAACTCGGTGCTGGATTTCTATCACCTGTAACGCTGGCGAACGCCCCCTTGTAGGAGCGAGCTTGCTCGCGAAGGACGTCAACGATGACGCGGGCATCCTGAATGTACGCGGCGTCCTTGAGTTTTTCGCGAGCAAGCTCGCTCCTACAAGGGTTCACACATGAACCCACGGAGTACTGGGGATGAATCACAAAGTGGCCTTCAGTTTTGCCGACGGCAAGACGCTGTTTTTCCCGGTGGGCGCGCATGAAATCCTGCTGGATGCGGCCCTGCGCAATGGCATCAAGATTCCGCTGGATTGCCGCGAAGGCGTGTGCGGCACCTGCCAGGGCCGCTGCGAGAGCGGCGAATACAGCCAGGACTATGTGGACGAGGACGCCCTCTCCAGCCGCGACCTGCAACAGCGCAAGATGCTCAGTTGCCAGACCCGGGTGAAGTCGGATGCGACGTTCTACTTCGACTTCGATTCCAGCCTGTGCAACGCACCGGGGCCGGTGCAGGTGCGCGGCACGGTGAGCGAGGTGCGGCAGGTCTCGACCGGCACGGCGATCCTGCAAGTGCAGCTGGAGCAGGCGCTGGACTTTCTGCCGGGCCAATACGCCCGCCTGGCGGTTCCGGGCACCGACAGTTGGCGCGCATATTCCTTCGCCAACCGGCCGGGCAATCAGCTGCGGTTTCTGATCCGCCTGCTGCCCGACGGGGTGATGAGCAACTACCTGCGCGAACGTTGCCAGGTCGGCGATCCGCTGCTGATGGAGGCGCCGCTGGGGGCGTTCTACCTGCGCCACGTCAGCCGACCGCTGGTGCTGGTCGCCGGCGGCACCGGGTTGTCGGCGTTGCTGGGCATGCTCGATGAACTGGCGGCCAACGCCTGCGAACGGCCGGTCCACCTGTACTACGGCGTGCGCGGCGCCGAGGACCTGTGCGAAGCGGCGCGCATCGAGGGTTACGCGTCCACCCTCGCGGATTTTCGTTACACCGAAGTACTGAGCGACCCGCCGCCCGCATGGTCCGGCAAGCGTGGCTACCTCACCGAGCATTTCGACCTGGCCGAATGGCGGGACAGTTCGGCCGATATGTACGTGTGCGGGCCCCCTCCGATGGTCGAATCCATCCAACAATGGCTGGTGGATCAGGCACTTGATGGCGTTCAGTTGTATTACGAAAAGTTCACGCAGAGTAATATCTGACCCCTCAGCACTTCTGAGGGGTTGGGCGCGACGTGCAATCAACCCCAAGAAAAACAAGTAGAAGGGAATGTTAATGGCGGATGACATGGTTAACCCGGTAGGCCTTAAGCGTGGCCTGAAGAACCGGCATATTCAGCTGATTGCCTTGGGCGGCGCGATCGGTACGGGGCTGTTCCTCGGCTCGGCCGGCGTGCTCAAGTCGGCGGGGCCGTCGATGATCCTCGGCTACGCGATTGCCGGTTTTATCGCGTTCCTGATCATGCGCCAGCTCGGCGAGATGATCGTCGAAGAGCCGGTGGCCGGTTCGTTCAGCCACTTTGCCCACAAATACTGGGGCGGTTACGCGGGCTTCCTGGCGGGCTGGAACTACTGGGTACTCTACGTGCTGGTGGGCATGGCCGAACTGACGGCCGTGGGCAAGTACATCCAGTTCTGGTGGCCGGAGATTCCGACCTGGGTCAGCGCGCTGGTGTTCTTTGTCGCGGTGAACCTGATCAACACCCTGAACGTGAAGTTCTTCGGTGAGACCGAGTTCTGGTTCGCGATCATCAAGGTGGTGGCGATTGTCGGCATGATCGTGCTCGGCTGCTACCTGTTGTTCAGCGGCACCGGCGGCCCGCAAGCATCGATCAGCAACCTGTGGAGCCACGGCGGTTTCTTCCCCAATGGCGGCATGGGGTTGTTGATGTCCATGGCGTTCATCATGTTCTCGTTCGGTGGCCTGGAGCTGGTGGGCATCACCGCCGCCGAGGCCAGCGAGCCGCGTAAAGTGATCCCGAAAGCGATCAACCAGGTGGTGTACCGCATCCTGATTTTCTACGTCGGCGCGCTGACCGTGCTGCTCTCGCTGTACCCGTGGGATCAACTGCTGCAAACCCTCGGCGCGTCGGGCGATGCCTACAGCGGCAGCCCGTTTGTGCAGATCTTCTCGCTGATCGGTAACGACACCGCCGCGCACATCCTCAACTTCGTGGTGCTGACCGCGGCGCTGTCGGTGTACAACAGCGGCGTGTACTGCAACAGCCGCATGCTGTTCGGCCTGGCCGAGCAAGGCGACGCGCCGAAAGCGCTGATGAAACTCAACAAACAAGGCGTGCCGCTGCGGGCCCTGGCGATTTCGGCGCTGGTGACGCTGCTGTGCGTGGTGGTCAACTACGTCGCGCCGCACAGCGCGCTGGAGTTGCTGTTCGCGCTGGTGGTCGCCTCGCTGATGATCAACTGGGCGCTGATCAGCCTGACCCACATCAAGTTCCGCAAGGCCATGGCCGAGCAAGGCGTGGTGCCGTCGTTCAAGACCTTCTGGTTCCCGTTCAGCAACTACCTGTGCCTGGCGTTCATGCTGATGATCATCAGCGTGATGCTGGCGATTCCGGGCGTTCGCGATTCGGTGTATGCGATGCCGGTTTGGGTGGGGGTGATCTACATTGCCTACCGCTTGCGCGTCAAAAACGCGAAAGCGGTAGCCGCCGCGCAGTAATACTCCTGTGGGAGGGAACTTGCTCCCGATAGCGGTGTGTCAGTCACTGATATGTCTACTGACCCACCGCTATCGGGAGCAAGCTCCCTCCCACATTTGATTTGATTCCAAATGAAAAGCCCCGGTGATCCGGGGCTTTTTGTTTAGAGCGTGGAACGTACTCGCCACAGCTCGGGGAACAGCACCGTGTCGAGCATCTTGCGCAGGTAACCCACGCCCTCGGTGCCGCCGGTGCCGGGCTGGAAGCCGATGATCCGTTCCACCGTGGTCACATGGCGAAAGCGCCATTGGCGGAAGGAGTCTTCCAGGTCGATAAACTTTTCGGCCAACTGGTACAGGTCCCAATAACGGCTCGGGTCGCGGTAGACCTCGCGCCACGCCGCTTCCACGGAGGCATCGTGAACCGTCGCCGCCGTCGGGTCGCGTTCGGCGCGTTGCGGGTCGATCGTCAGGCCGGCCTTGACCATCAGGTTGATCGCCTCGTCGTACAGCGACGGCGTGGCGATCGCCACTTGCAGTTCTTGCAACAATTGCGGGCGATGGGCGTGGGGCCGCAACAGCGCCGGGCTTTTGTTGCCGAGGATGAATTCGATCTCACGGTACTGGAACGACTGGAACCCGGACGATTGGCCGAGGAACGGGCGAATCGCCTTGTACTCCGACGGGGTCATGGTCGCCAGCACCGCCCAGGCGTGTACCAGTTGATCGAAGATCCGCGAGACCCGCGCCAGCATCTTGAACGCCGGCGGCAACTCGCCCAGGCGCAGGTGTTCGCGGGCGGCCTTGAGTTCGTGGAGCATCAGTTTCATCCACAGCTCGGAGGTCTGGTGCTGGATGATAAAGAGCATCTCGTTGTGGTCCGGCGACAGCGGGTGCTGGGCGCTGAGGACTTTGCCCAGGTCCAGGTAGTCGCCGTAGCTCATGGACTCGGAAAAATTCAACTCGGCGTTATGCCATTCTTCCGGCGGTTGCTGATCGGCATGCTTATAGTCTGGAGAGAAGGGACATTGGCTCATCGTGCGGGCTCCACAAGCGGGCGCAGGATTGCGCGGACAGGGCTGGCGTCGAGGAGGGCAAACCGCAGCGGCAGGGCGATCAGTTCATAGTCGCCCTCCGGCACGTCATCAAGCACGATGCCTTCGAGAATCGCCATGCCATGGCGGGCCACGGCGTTGTGGGCATCCATGGTCTTGGACTGTTGCGGGTCCAGGGACGGCGTGTCGATACCAATCAGGCGCACGCCCAGGCTGGCGAGCAGCTCGATGGTCTGCGGGGCGATGGCGGTGAAGTTCGCATCCCATTCGGTCAGCGGCGCCTGTGGATAAGTGCGCAGCAACACACGTTCCGGCAAGTTATCCACACGCCCTTGCAACTGCTGCGGCTGCACCAGCGCGCCGCTGTCCAGGCAATGCAACACACGGCACGGGCCCATGTACACGTCCAGCGACACCTCGCCGATCGGCGCGCCGTCCGCGCTGTAATGCAGCGGCGCATCGACATGGGCGCCGGTGTGCGGCGACAAGGTAACGCGCCCGACATTCACCGGGCACTCCGGGCCGAACTGCCACACGCGCTCTTCCTGGAACGGCGTATCCCCCGGCCAGGTCGGGGTCGCCGTACTCAAGGGCGGGCTGATGTCCCACCACGTTTTTATTGGGTTCATATCAAGGCTCTCGGTCGTGACTGAAGTGAATGATACGAGGGCCAGCCGTGAATTTTCTTGCGAATTCCTGCGACAAGCGGGAAATCTTTCGCACTTAATGCGAAGAAGTGACTCATTGACGCTCAGAAATATCGTCAAGCTACGCTGAAGCGTCCACCCGAGCCCAATGTGGGAGGGGGCTTGCCCCCGATAGCAGTGTGTCAGTTGACACATGTGCTAGCTGATCCGCAGCCATCGGGGGCAAGCCCCCTCCCACATGAACTTCGCGGTTCCCGGACAATCGCAGTCCCTGCGCTTCTGGGCATCCCGATGTCGAGTTCAGACCATTGACCCTGCCTGCGACGCTATAGGGTTCGACTCTCGTTCACTTGCCTCGGAGTCATCATGTCCAAGCCCATCACCGTACTGCGCGACACCCACCCCTTGCCGGTCCTGGATGCCTGCAAATGGGAAAAGCTCGAAGGCGACCCGCACACCGTCAACCTCAACGCCTACACCAGCGAAGACGGCAGCAAGATCATGGGCACCTGGATCTGCACACCGGGCAAGTGGTACGTGGAATACGTGAAGTGGGAATACTGCCATTTCCAGGAAGGCTACTGCGTGATCACCCCAGAAGGCCTGGAGCCGATCCATTTGCGCGCGGGGGATATTTTTGTGGTGGAGCCGGGGATGAAGGGGACGTGGGAAGTGGTCGAGACGGTGCGTAAGTATTTTGTGTTTGCCTGAACCGCAATAAATAGTGGCGAGGGAGCAAGCGCCCTCGCCACAGGCGGTATCTATTTGGGCTTGCGGTAGCTGTTGATGATCGCCGAGAAGTCCTTGCCCCCTTCCCCGCGCTGGCTCATCGATTGATACAACTGCTGGGCCACAGCGCCGAGGATCACCGGCTGGTGCGCCTGGCGCGCAGCTTCGGTGGCCAGCCCCAGGTCCTTGAGCATCAGGTCGGCACCGAAACCACCGGTATAACCCCGCGATGACGGCGCGGTTTCGATCACGCCCGGCCACGGGTTGTACGTGTCGGAACTCCAGCAGCGCCCGGTGGAACTGTTGATGATCCCAGCCAGCACCTGAGTGTCGATGCCCAGCGCATCGCCCAGGGCCATCGCTTCGCTGACGCCGACCATGCTGATGCCCAGGAGCAGGTTGTTGCAGATCTTGGCGATCTGGCCGGTGCCGACGTCGCCGCAACGCACAATGTTGCGGCCCATCTGCGCCAGCACCGGTTGCAGGGTGGCGAACAAGTCCGCGCTGGCGCCGACCATGAAGGTCAGCGTCCCGGCTTGCGCGCCGCCAGTGCCGCCGGAGACCGGTGCATCGGCGACGGCCACCCCTTGCTTGGCTGCCGCCGCCGCGATATCGCGGATGGTCTGCGGGTCGATGGTGCTGCAATCCACCGCCGGCACGCCTTGGCCGATACCGGCCAAAACGCCGTCTTCACCCAGCCAAACACTGCGCACATGGGCAGCGGCCGGCAGCATGGTAATCACCAGCTCGGCACCGGTGGCCGCATCGCGCGGTGAACCGCTGATGCTGCCGCCCAGTTCGGCCAGTTCCTTGAGTACCGTCTGGTTCAGGTCGAACAGGTTCAGCGCGTGGCCGGCCTTGATCAGGTTGCGGGCCATGGGCGCGCCCATGTTGCCCAAGCCGATAAATGCAATCTTCATGCTCGTCTCCCGGAATCAGCGCAGGTTGATGGTGGTGTTGACGCCATCGTTGACCGTGTCGTCATCGAACCAGCGGCTGGTGACGGTTTTGGTCTGAGTGTAGAACTGCACCACTTGCTTGCCATACGGGCCGAGGTCGCCGAGCTTGGAACCGCGCGAACCGGTGAAGCTGAAGAACGGCACCGGCACCGGGATCGGGATATTGATGCCGACCTGGCCGACGTCGATTTCGCTCTGGAACTTACGCGCCGCCGCCCCGCTCTGGGTGAACAGGCCGGTGCCGTTGCCGAATGGGTTGGCGTTGACCAGCGCGATGGCTTCATCGAGGGTGTCGACTTCCAGCACCACCAGCACCGGGCCGAAGATTTCCTGGGTGTAGATCTGCATGTCGGTGGTCACGCCAGAGAACAGCGTCGGGCCGACGAAGTTGCCTTGCTCGAAGCCCGGCACTTGGACATCACGCCCGTCCAGCTCCAGCTTGGCGCCTTCTTTCACGCCGCTTTCGATCAGTTCCAGAATGCGCGCCTTGGCACGCTTGGAAATCACCGGGCCGACATCCGTGCCCGCTTCGCTGCCGGCATTGACCTTGAGCTTCTGCGCCAGCGCCTTCAGATCGGGCAGCCATTGCTTGGAAGCGCCCACCAGCACCACCACCGAAGTGGCCATGCATCGCTGGCCCGCCGCGCCGAAACCGGCACCGACCAGGGCGTTGAGGGTGTGTTCGCGGTTGGCATCCGGCAGCACCACCGCATGGTTCTTGGCGCCCATCATCGATTGCACGCGCTTGCCGTGTTTGCCGGCCAGGTCGTACACATGGGTGCCCACGGCGGTCGAACCGACGAACGACACTGCCTTGATGTCTTTATGCGTGCAGAGCGCATCCACCACGTCCTTGCCGCCGTGTACCACGTTGAGCACGCCGGCCGGCACACCGGCTTCCAGCGCCAGCTCCACCAGCAGCATCGTGGACAGCGGGTCTTGCTCGGAAGGCTTGAGGACGAAGGTGTTACCGCAGGCAATCGCCATCGGGAACATCCACAGCGGAATCATCGCCGGGAAGTTGAACGGAGTAATCCCGGCGCACACGCCGATGGGTTGGCGCAGGGTGTAGGTATCGACACCACCGGCGACGTTTTCAGCGAACTCGCCCATTTGCAGGGTGCCGATGGAGCAGGCGTGCTCCACCACTTCCAGGCCACGGAAAATATCGCCCTCGGCATCGGCAATGGTCTTGCCCTGCTCGGCGCTGAGGACCACGGCGATGCGCTTGGAGTGCTCGCGGATCAAGGCTTGCAGCTTGAGCATGATACGCATGCGTGCGCCGATCGGGGTCAGCTTCCAGGTCTGGAAGGCGCGATGGGCGGCGTCGATGGCAGCGTTGACTTCTTCAGCGGTGGCAAACGGGACTTTGGCCAGCACTTGCTGGGTCGCCGGGTTGACGATGTCTTGCCAGTGGGTGGTCTTGGACTCGACCCATTCACCGTTGATCAACAACTTGACCTGTTGCACGGAAATATCGGCAGATGCGTTCATGTGGTCTCCAATTTGTATTTATAGGCAGAGAACCAAGGCGTTGAATCGCCTTGAGGATGAGGCGTTCGGACTGTTTTTGGAGTATAGATGTGCAAACTTCTAATAAGAACGCACATAAAAGCCGGTCCAATATGCAAAAAAACATCACATCACTGGGTTCCCTGAACTGGGACGACCTGAAGTTTTTCCTCGAAGTGGCCCGCACCCGCAAGGCCAGCGTCGCCGCCAAGCGGCTGGCGGTGGACTACACCACCGTGTCGCGGCGCATCAGTTCACTGGAAGTATCACTCGGCACCCTGCTGTTCGAAAAATCCCGGACCAGCGGTTTCGTCCTCACCAACGAAGGCCAGCGCTTGCTCGGCTACGCCGAATCCATCGAAAGCACCTTGCACATGGCCTGCGAACAAGTCTCCGGCTCCGGCGTGGCGCTGTCCGGGCATGTCCGCATGGGCTGCACCGAAGGCTTCGGCAGCTTCTTCGTCACCCCGCAGTTGAGCCACTTCGTCGACACCTACCCGGCGATCTCGGTCGACATCCTGCCCCTGCCCCACTTCATCAGCCTGTCCAAGCGCGAAGCCGACATCGTCATCGCCCTGGAACGCCCGGAACACGGGCCGTATGTATGCTGCAAACTGTGCGACTACAAGTTGCAGCTGTACGCGACCCAGGACTACCTCGACCAACACCCGCCCATCCACCGCCCGACGGATCTGGCCGAGCATCCGTTCATCAGCTACGTCGACGACCTGGCCTTCAGCTCGGAGCTGTTGTACCTGGCCAACGTAGTCCCCGGCGCCAGCGCCAGCCTGCGCAGCACCAGCGTGATCGCGCAGTACGTGGCGGCGCAGCAAGGACGGTCGATGGCGATTCTGCCGTGCTTTTTGGCGGCGCAGGATCCACGGTTATTGCCGGTGCTCGGAGAGCAGATTGCGGTTACGCGGCAGTTTTGGATGTATTGCCGGGAGGACTTGAGGAAGTTGAAACGGATTACGTTGTTGTGGGACTACATCCGGGAAGTGACGGAGCAGAATCAGGGGTTGTTGATGGGGGAGACGCGGGAGATGCGGTTTGCGGATTAAAGGGCCAGCAACGACGATTCGCTTTAAATTGCAGGACGATTCCTAGAGAATCTCCACCCTATTGCGCCTTAGGGTTCGAGTCACTAGCCTCCGTACTTCGCTGAAATCAGCGAACGAGTTTAGCGACCCGAACCCGGACACAGCCCCCAACGGCAGGAGCTTTGTGCTCTTCGTTCTCGTGTTATGGCGGCTGTGCGTGGGAGATCTTCGGGTCTGCCGGGTCCTGGGTCCGGTTCGCTAACCTGCGTACAGCTGCCACCCTTTCATGTTTAGCGACATGAATGGGTGGTTCCTAAAACTCCCAGGTATAGATCATGACCAAAATCGTCCCCGATCCACCGCTTTCTGCCTTCACCACCCTCGGCGTCGTCACCTTCGGCGACTACGGCGAAAACGAAAAACCACTGTTCCGCGTCAACGCGGGCATGCCGCTCGGCGAGGCGCTGGAACACGCCTCTACCCTGCTTTACTACGCCAAGAAACTCGCGATGGAAGCCGCCATGGATGTGCGCGGCGAGCAATACGCCTGGGCGGCGCATTATCTGTGTGAGATGGGCAAGGCGGTGGTGGATGACTTGACGCAGGCGCTGACGCCGAGCAGTTAAGCGAACACTGTACAAATGTGGGAGGGGGCTTGCCCCCGATAGCAGTGTGACAGCCAACACATCTACTGGATGACACACCGCCATCGGGGGCAAGCCCCCTCCCACATTTGATTGCATTTCACGCATTGGAACGGGCGAAGTCGCTTAGTCGGTACTTACCACAATCGACACTCGCCGATTCTCGGTGCGCCCTGCGGCGGTGTCGTTGGCGGCCACCGGCTGGCTGCTGCCCAGGCCGCGCAGTTGGATATTTTCCTCCTTCATCCCCACGCGGGTCAGCACCGTGGCCACGCTTTTGGCGCGGCGCAGGGACAGTTGCTGGTTATAGCTCTCTTTGCCCGAGGCGTCGGTGTGGCCGTCTACCCGCACGCGGTCGATGCCCACGCCCAGCAACGCCTTGCCGATGCGCTCGACAATGACCGTGCTGGGGGCGTTGAGGCTTTCGACGTCGCTGCCGAACAGCACTTTGCCCGACAGGCCGAACGCCCAGCCGTCGTCGGTCAGTTCGAAGCCTTGTTGCTTGAGGACGGCGACTTGCGCCGGACTCAGGCCTTTGGGAGGGGGTGTCTGGCAGCCGCTCAGGGCCAGCAGGGCCACGAATAAGGTGATAAACACAACGCGTGCAGTCGAGAACAAGGGATCAACTCCTGTGGTGAACGTTGACGACGGGGAGCTCCGCCTCCGCCGTTTGCTGGCCGCCCAGTGACAACCGTTTGGCCTGGTACATCGCCGCATCGGCGGCGTTGAGCAGGGCGCCGGGGGTGACGCCATGATCGGGGTAGATGGCGATGCCGATACTCAGGGAGGTCAACACGTGGGTGTCGCCCGGCACCGGAATCGGTATGTCCATGCTGGCAATGATCTTGTCGGCGATGCGCTGGGCATCTTCTAGTTTGTGCAGCGGCGAGAGCAGGATGGCGAACTCGTCGCCCCCCAGGCGCGCCACCAGGTCGTCTTCGCGCAATTGCGCGCGCACGCGCGTGGCAACCGCCACCAGCACCGCATCGCCGGCGGCGTGACCGAAGTTGTCGTTGATGTCTTTGAAGCGGTCACTGTCGAGAAACAGCACCGCCACCCGCTCGTTGGCCTTGGCGGCGCTGCGCAGGGCACGGATCAGGCGGCCTTCGAAGAACGCGCGGTTGGGCAGGCCGGTCAGGCTGTCGTGATTGGCCTGGTGGGCAAGGCTTTCGTTTTCGCTTTGCAGGTGGTTTTGCCAGGCTTGCATTTCTTCCAGCAGGGCATTGAAGTCGTTGCCCAGGCTGTCGAGTTCGGCGATTTGTGCCCGTGGCACGCGGCGGTCGAAGTCGCGCTCGATGCGCGCGGCGTGGGCCACCGCCGCGAGGCTGTGCAACGGCCCGGTAATCCCCTGCAACAGGCGCCGCGCCAAATGCACGGCGACCCAGGCGCTGAGGACGGTGCAGATCAGAATCCCGGCCAGGCCGCTGAGCAAAAAGCGCAACAGGCTGCCGCCGTGACCGGTCAGATGAATGCTGCCGATGGTGCGCCCCTGGTGAACGATCGGCTGGCTGATCGGCTGTTCGAGCAGAGAATGGGCCAGTTGCAGCTCGACCCGGGACAACATCCCGGTGTCCGGCCGCAGCCACTGCGCCAGCAGCCGGCCGTTGGCGTCGAAGACTTGGGCCTGGGCCACTTCTTCGGTGGAGGCGATCAGGCTGAGGGCTTCGGTGGCCGCCGCACGGTCGTTGAACACCACCGCCGCTTCCACGGTGTAATTGATGGAGCGTGCGATCAGGTGCAGGTTGTGCTCGGCATACACGCGCAGCGCCAGCACCCCGAGCAAGGTCAAGGACACACTGGCCAGCGTCACCGCCACCAACGCCAGGATCAAGTGCCCGCGGCCGATGACCGAGCGCAGGGTCGGTTGCGCTTTCGTCCATCTCATGACGCAGGCGCTCGACGGCGCGACAGCTGCAACACGCTGGGGTGAATACGCACGCCGCTGCGGGCCACGGAGTCGAGGTTGACCTCGAACGACACCTGCTCATCGCCCACCCGCAGGCAGAACAGACTGCCGACGGTGCATTGGTCGCCGCCTTCGCTGATGCTCAGCACCGGGTGGCCCATCAATGACGCAAACAAGCGGCTGCGCTCATCAGTATTGAGTTCGCCGATGTACACAGCGTCGCAGGCATTGACGATATCGGGGTTGTCGGCCAGCAGGCGCTGCACCACCACCGGGCGACCGGTGGCTTGGGTGGTGCCTTTGACCAGGTCGTCGGTGTATTGGGTCGGCCCGACGACGCACAGGCGCAGTTGCGCCGGTTCCACCGGCCAGCGCGCATAACTGAGGATACCCAGCACCACCTGGGTCACCGCCTGGGCACGGGAGTCGGCCATGCCCACGGGGCTGGCCGTCTGGGCAAAAGCACGCGGCGCGAGCAGGCACAGCACGGCCACCAGTAACATGCGTCTCCAGCTCAAGCGATGCTCTGTGGACGAGACAGCCACGTTCATGCAGCGATTCTCTCAGGTGTCAACGAGGGGTGATGCCGCAACGATAGCACAGCGGCGGAAAGCCCCGCGAGGCTACGCCTCGAAGGGTCCCGCTATTTTTTCAGAAAAATATGACACTCAAATCCGAAATACCAAATGACCGATCAGTCAGGTTTCCCGGGCTCATGCCCCAACTCCAGCATCAACCCGCTCAAGCGCTTGACCTTGCGCCGCACGGCTTCTTCGAACACCCCGCCGCGTGGCTCGATCAGGCTGAACCAGCGCTTGGCGCGGGTGATGCCGGTGTAGATCAGTTCTTTGGTGAGCACCGGGTTCAGCGCATCCGGCAGGATCAACGCGGTGTGGGTGAACTCGGAGCCCTGGGATTTGTGCACGGTCATGGCGTACACGGTTTCCACATCGTTGAGCCGGCTGGGCAGCACAAAGCGCACGCCGCCCTGGCCGTCGTTACGCGGGAAGGCCACGCGCAACACGTGGGGGCCGCCGGCGCTTTCGGGCAATTTCAGGGCGATGCCGATGTCGCCGTTCATCAGGCCCAGGCCGTAATCGTTGCGGGTCATCAGCACCGGGCGGCCTTCGTACCACTGCTCGTCGCCGTCGATCAGCCGCGCTTTGCGCAAGGCGGCGGTGATGCGCAGGTTCAGCCCTTCCACGCCCCAAGGGCCCTTGCGCACGGCGCAGAGCAGTTGGAAGGCGTCGAAGGCGTGCAGCAGTTGTTGCGCCCAATGGGTCCAGGCGGGGTCGTCACGCGGGGTGTCGAGAGACGGACGCGCGGCGTGCAGCAGGTTCAGGTAGGCACGGTAGCCCTCGGCGCCATCGCCCGGCCCGTCGAGCACCAGGCGTTCCAATGCGTGGTCGTGTTCGCCCTTGAGGCTGACGCAGAACAAGTCGCGGTGGCTGCCCGCGGCCAGTAACCGTCGGGCTTCTTCGGCGTTCTGCTGGTTGACCCAACGCGCCAGTTGGCCAATGCCGCTGCCTTCGCCGAAGCGCCGCGAGTAGCGCAGCATCACCACTTGCTGGGCCAGCGGATGGCTGCCGTCGCGGTCTTCCTGCAGGCCGCTGTTGCCCAGGTCTTCACCGCTGACCGCTTGCAGCCATCGGCGGGTGTCGGCGCTGTACCAGCCGGCCTCGGCGTCGCGGCACAGGTCGCCGAGTACGGCGCCGGCCTCGACCGAGGCGAGTTGGTCCTTGTCGCCCAGCAGCACCAAGCGTGCGTGGGGCGGCAAGGCATCAAGCAGGTTGGCCATCATTTCCAGGTCGATCATCGAGGCTTCATCCACCACCAGCACATCCAGCGGCAATGGATTGCCCAGGTGATGACGGAAGTGGCGGGTGCCCGGACGGCTGCCGAGCAGGCGGTGGACGGTGGTGACCTGGGTCGGGATTTTTTCCCGCACGTTGTCAGGCACATTCAACGACAGCACTTGCTGGCTGATGGACTCGGTAAGCCGTGCGGCGGCTTTACCGGTGGGCGCCGCCAGACGAATGCGCAACGGGCTGCCGGCTTCCACGGCCGGCGCCTGCAACAGCGCGAGCAAGCGCACCACGGTGGTGGTCTTGCCGGTGCCGGGGCCGCCGGTGACGATACTGAACGCCCCGCGAGTGGCCAGGGCGCAGGCGAGTTTCTGCCAGTCGATCACGCCATCGGGCGGCGCTTGGTCGAACAGGCCGTTCAGGCGCTGGGGCAGATCGGCGGCGAGGCTTTCTGCTGTGGCCAGGCGCAGGCGCAAGGCCGTGTCGATGCGTCGTTCGTAGGTCCAATAGCGGCGCAGGTACAAGCGTTTGCCGGACAGCACCAACGGGCGACTTTGCGCGGCCTCGCTGCCGTCGACGGCCAACGCGACCAAGGGGCTGGCGGCCAGGGCGTGGCACCAATGCGCGCCGTCCAGGCCCGCGAGCAGTTGCGACGGCAGCAGCATGGCGCCGGTTTGCAGGTCGCCTTCCGGCGGCAGGGACAGGGCGAAATCCGGTGCTTTGAGGGTCTCGAACAGGTCCAGGCACACATGGCCGTGGCCCAGTTGATGGCTGGTCAGGGCCGCGGCCAGCAACACCAAGGGATCGGCCTGCGGGTCGAGTTCATGCAGAAAGCCGACGAACGCCTTATCCAGCGCGCGCAGCCAGCCACGCTCGACCCAACGTTCGAACAGTTGCACCAGATCGGCGGCGCGGCTGAGGGGCATCAGTGCCTCCAGCGGTAACGGCGACAGGCTCATAGCAACACTCCTTGTTCCCAGGCGGGCTCAGCCTTGGGCGGTAACGATTGGCCTTGGAACATCAGGTCCAGGCTCTCGATCAGCGCCCGTGGCGGCCGCGTGAAGTACGCCCCCTGGCTGGCGGCCCGAGTGCCGCGCAGGAACAGATAGAGCGCGCCGCCGACATGGCGGTCGTAGTCGTAATCCGGCAGGCGCGCCTTGAGTTGGCGATGCAGGGCCAGCAGGTAAAGCACGTATTGCAGGTCGTACCGATGCTCAAGGATCGACTGTTCCATGGCGTCCTGGGTGTAGGCCGAATCATCGGGGCCGAGCCAGTTGGATTTGTAGTCGGCCACGTAGTAACGGCCGTCGTGCTCGAAGGTCAGGTCGATGAAGCCTTTGAACATGCCGTTGAGCAACACCGGTTCCGCTGCGACGCGGGAGACGCCGTTGTGGGTGTACTGGCACACCAGCTTGTCGAGGGCGAGCACGTCGACTTTATGGCTGGCGAACCAGAACTCCATTTCGATCTGGTAGTGCTGCAGGCCGCTGAGCGTGACCTGATCGTTATCCAGCGGCAGCGGTGTTTGCAGCAGATGGCCGAGCCAACCGCTGAGGGCGATGATCCAGCCTTCCCAGTTGCGGCGGTTGCAGCGCGCGCCCACGGCCTTTTCGATAGCCTGCGGGGTCACGTCGAAGCCGTCTTCGCCCGCCCACTCCAGCAGACCATGGAGGAAGGTGCCGGGGTTAGGGCCGCGTGGGAAACGGTGAATATCGCTGCCGGACGCCGCCGCTTCACGTGGTGCGTCAGGGTCGAGGCGTTCGTCGTCGAACAGCTTCTGGGCTTGCGGGCTTTCCGGCGCTTCAAGGTTGGCGGCGCTCATGCTGTCGCCGATGCGCAAGGCGCTGTAGGACGCGATCCACCAGTTTTCCGCAGCCTTGCGTTTGGGCAGCAAGGGCGCGAGCAGCGTGGCTTCGTTACGCGGCGGGTGGAAAACGCTGGCGTGGGCTTCGGGCATCGGCGCGTAATGCACGGCGGCACAGCCTGCCTGCAGGTCCAGCAACCAGCGCGCCAGGTCGGCGGACTCCGCCAACGCGGCGCCGGCGCCGAGCAAATAGCCCAGCGCCGACAGGTGCAGCACCGAGCTGCTGTTGTTGCCGCGCTTGAGGTCGGCAATGCCCAGCCAGCACGCGTGTTTGGCGCGGGTCAGGGCGACGTAGAACAGACGCAGGTCTTCCGCCAGGCGCTCGTCATCGGCCTGGGCGATCAACTCGGTGGTCGGGCGCAGGCTCACCTGCGACTTGCCGTTGGCATCGTGGTAATGCAGCGGCAAGCGGCTGCCATCCACCGGTTTGGCCGAGCAGATGAAGGGCAGGAACACCAGGTCGTATTCCAGGCCCTTGGATTTGTGGATGGTCACCACCTTGACCAGTTGCTCGTCGCTTTCCAGGCGCAGGATCTGTTCTTCACCGGCCTGCCCCGACAGCGCGAGGTGTTCGGCCAGGTGGCGGATCAAGGCCTGTTCGCCGTCCAGTTCGGAGGCCGCCTGTTGCAGCAGTTCGCTGAGGTGCAACAGGTTGGTCAGCACGCGCTCGCCATCGCTGCGGGCGATCAGGGTTTGCGGCAGTTTGAAGTCGTGAAGCAGGCGACGCAGCATCGGCAGCACGCCTTGGCTGCGCCAGATCGCGCGGTAGCCACGGAACTGCATCACGCGGCTTTCCCACGCCAGTTCGTCCTGGTTCAGACGCTCAAGTTCCGGCAGTGACAGGTTCAAGGTGACGCAAGCCAGCGCGGCGCGCAGCGGGCGTTCGACGTCCGGTTCGGCACAGGCCTTGAGCCAGGCCAGCAGGTCGTGCGCCTCTTGGGCGGCGAACACCGAGTCCTTGTCCGACAGGTACACGCTGCGCACGCCACGGGCGGCCAACTCACCGCGCACGGCTTGGGCTTCCTTACCGTCGCGCACGAGGATGGCGATGTCCGACGGCAACACGCCATCGAAGCTGCCGTCGGCGTGTAGGAAACCAGCGCGGCCTTGCTGCCCGCCGTTGAGCAATTCGACAATCTGTGTGGCGCAGGCCGCCGCCAGTTGCTGGCGATAAACCGCGTTGGAAATCGGCTGATCGGTGGGCAGGTGCCAGAGGTTCAGCGCGGGCAGCGTCTGACCATCGACCTGCAGTTGCTCCTTGCGGCCTTGGGACAGCACCGGCTGGAACGGCACCGGGTTTTCGCCACTCGGCTTACGGAACAGAAACGCGCCACGCCCGGTTTCCGCACGCTGGAACACATGGTTGACCGCCTCGACCATCGCGTGGCTGGAGCGGAAGTTGGTGCCCAGGGTGTGATGCCGGCCGGTGGTGGATTGGCGCGCGCGCAGGTAGGTGTAGATGTCGGCGCCACGGAAGGCGTAGATCGCCTGCTTGGGGTCGCCGATCAGGAACAGGCCGCTGTCGAGGTGGTTTTCTTCGATGCGGTAGATGCTGTCGAAGATGCTGTATTGCACCGGGTCGGTGTCCTGGAACTCGTCGATCAGGGCGACCGGGAACTGTTCGCGGATCACGCTGGCCAGACGCTCGCCGCCGTCGCTTTGCAGGGCGGCGTTGAGGCGGATCAGCATGTCGTCGAAGCCCATTTCGGCGCGCCGGCGTTTTTCATCTTCGAAGCGTTTGCCGACCCACGCGGCGGCGTGTTGCAACACGGCGGCGTCGGGGGTGGGCAGCGCATCCAGGCTGGCCTTGAGGCTGGCCATGGCGTCGATGCCCGGGTGGTGCGGCGGCTCGCCCTTCCAGGCTTCGGCCATGCCGTCCGGGGTCAGGCGGGTGAAGCCGGTGCCGATGTCCAGCTGTTCGAGGGATTCGTCCGCGGCCCAGGCGCTGATCTTTTCGAACCAGGGTTCGAAGTAACGCGCTTGCATCTTGCGCCCATCGACGGCTTTGGCGGCGACGGCTTGCAGGCAGATCTCGCGCAACTCGTCGGCCCATTGCTGCCACGGCGCCTTGAGGGCGACCAGGGCGGCGCGGCGTTCTTGCAGGCACGCAGCGATCAACTCGGCCGGCTCGCGGCTTTCGCCGCTGGGCCGTTCGCTGCCGAACAGCGCGCGCACCCGTGGCATCAGCGCGGCCGGGCCACCCCAGTTGTTGCGCACCCAGTTGAGCGCATCGTCGTGCATCGGGTAGCAAAACAGCCGCCAGTAGTCGCGCAGCACTTCGCCGAGCAGGTCGCTGTGGTCGGTTTCCAGGGTCTGGGTGAACAGGCTGCCGCTGTCAAAGGCGTGTTCGCGCAGCATGCGCTGGCACCAACTGTGGATGGTCGAAACGGCGGCTTCATCCATCCATTGCGCGGCGATGTCCAGACGGTTGGCACAGGCCGGCCATTGCGCGGGCGGGTATTGATCGCGCAGTTCGGCGATCAGGGCGTCGGGCTGTTGGATCTCATCGCGAAAGAACCGCGCGGCTTCGGCCAGGCGGATGCGGATGCGTTCGCGCAGTTCCTTGGTGGCGGCGTCGGTGAAGGTCACCACGAGGATCTGCGGCGGCAGCAGTTCGCGGCCGAAGCCGGCGTCATCGCCACCGTGGCCGAGCACCAGGCGCAGGTACAGGGCGGAAATGGTGAAGGTTTTGCCGGTGCCGGCGCTGGCTTCAATCAGCTGGCTGCCTTTGAGCGGGAAGGCCAGGGCCAAGGGTTTACTGCTCATGCGCCGGCCTCCTCGCCAGTGAGTGATCGCCAGGCGGCGTTGATCAGGGGCCGGTACAAGGTTTCGCACCAGCCTTCGAATGCTTCGCTGGCCACCAGGGCCGCATAGTCGGGGAATTGCCGGGTCAGCGCGGGGGTTTCGCGGCGCTCGCCATCAGTGTTGATGCCATCACCTTCGTAGGCTTTGCTCGCGGCCGCCGCAGCTTTGGCCGGGTCGGTCTGACCGAGCCAGGCGAACGCGGTTTTAACCGCGACGGGCAGCGGTTTGGCCATGCCGACGTGCCAGGCCAGCAGCAGGTCGCCGAGGATGTCCTGGGCGCTGGAGGGTTCCAACGGGGCCAGCAACAAGGTGTCGTCGCTGGCCACCAGCGCGGTACTCAACGGCAGGCCGCAGGCGCAGGCGACCAGGTGGTTGACCCACGGGCGAATCAGCCGATGCCACTTGCGGGTCTTGATCGAGCCGATGCTGTTGGGAATGGTGGTGACGCTCAACAATCCGCCATCACTGCGCCGATGCAGGCCGCTGATCCAGCCTTCGAGCTGAATGCCTTGATGCTCGAAACTGATCGGTTCCGCGCCGGTGTGCGGAGTGGGCCAGAGGGCCAGCAGTTGTTGATAGCGTTGCAGCAGGCCGGGCAAGGGCTCGATCAGTTCGTTGCGCAGGCACTCGCCGAAACCGACCATCGGCAGCAGGCCACTGCCTTGCAGGCGACGGGCCTGGGCGGTGAGCGCCTGGTCGACATGATCGGGCTGGCTCAGCGCGGCGTTCAGCAGGCTGTCGCTCAGGCTGTAGCGTTGCAGGGCGTCGAGGACAAAGGGTTCCTCATCGGCCAGCGGCACTTCGGCAGCCTCGAAGAATACTTTCAGACGCTGGCTGAAGAAGTGTTTGACCGGGTTGCGCAGGAAGTCCTGCAACTGGCCGAGGCTCAGGGGTTCTTCCTGTCGATGGGCCGCCAGTTCGGTGTTGTCTGGCGGCGCATCCGTGACTTCGTGCAGCAACTGCCATTCGCGGGCGTAGCTGAACAGTGGGTCGCCGGCGTGGAAATAGCGCGCGCTGAAGGGTTGGAGCGGGTGTTCCTGGGTCATCGCGTCAAGCAGCGGTGCGTCGCTTTGGCTTGAGTGCCAGCCGCTGGCGAGATGATCGCGCAGTTGGCCGATCAATACCGATGCCGGGCGCTCGCTGTTGTCGCGAATGCTGCGGCCGACCCAACTGATGTAGAGCTGGTCGCGGGCTGACAACAGGGCTTCGAGCAGCAGGTAGCGGTCGTCTTCGCGGCGTGAGCGGTCGCCGGGGCGGTAGTCGCTGCCCATCAGGTCGAAATCCAGCGGTGGTTGGGCGCGTGGGTAGTCGCCGTCATTCATGCCGAGCAGGCAGACCAGCTTGAACGGGATCGCGCGCATCGGCATCAGGGTGCAGAAATTGACAGCTCCGGCGAGGAAGCGCTGGGACAGGCGCCCTTGGTCCAGACCGGCTAGCCACGCTTCGCGGACTACGGTGAGCGGTAACTCGTCCTGCAGGCCGACGGATTCGCAGGTTTCCAGCCAGGTTTCGCGGAGCTGTTCGAGCTGGCCCAACAGGTAGTCGTCGTGCTCGCTGCTGGGCAGGAAAAACAGCTGCATCAAGCGTTGCAGGCGCTCGCCCCATTCTTGCGGAGCCGCAGGTTGCGACAAGGCTTGGTGAGCGTCGCTGAGTGCGTCGAGCAACGCGACCAGCGGGCCGATCAAGGCCGCGTCGAGGCCGCCAATTTCGTCGTAGGGCTCGATGCCGTCACAGGCGACACCCGTGCCCACGGCATAACCGAGCAGCATACGGCGCAAACCAAATCGCCAGCTGTTTTGCTCCAGTTCGTGGGGCAGGCCAAGACCGGCACGTTGTTCGGCATTGAGGCCCCAGCGGATGCCGGCGCCTTCGATCCAGCGATGCAGCGTCGGCAGGTCGCGCTCCTTGATGGCGAAGCGTTCGCGCAGGGCCGGGACGTCGAGCAGGTCGAGGATTTCACTGACCGGGAAGCGGCTGTCGGGGAGCTTGAGCAGGTGTTCGACGGCGATCAACAGCGGGTCGCGGCCGCGTTGGCCCTGGTCGGTGAGGGTGAAGGGGATGAAGCGCGGATCATTGCGGTCCAACTGGCCGAACACCGCGCGAATGTGCGGCGCGTAACTGTCGACGTCGGGGACCATGACGATGATGTCGCGGGGACGCAACGCCGGATCGGCGCTGAAGCGTTGGAGCAATTGGTCGTGGAGGATTTCCACTTCGCGTTGGGCGCTGTGGGCGATGTGAAAGCGGATCGAGGTATCGCGCTGGAGATCGACGGCGGGCCAGAGGTCGCGGGTTTCGTTGAGCGGGCGCAGTTCGAGGATATCGTCCTGGAGCTGGTTGAGCAGTGTGGTCGGTTCGCCGTCGCTGAACAGGTCGATGCGGCCGTCGCGGAAGGCTGCGCGGTAGCTGTTGGGATCGTCGTAGCTGTCGAGCAGGCTGATGTAGTCGCGACCTTGTTTGCCCCAGGCGGCGAGCAACGGGTGAGCATGCTGGTGCAGGGTTTGCGGGTCGATGGTGACCGGCATGCCGGCTTTGCGTGCCTGGCGTTTGTATTCGTTACGCAGCAAGTCCTTGTCGGCCACGATGTCGGACCAATGGTGGCGACAGGGGTTGTGGACGCAGAGCAGGACCTGACTGAAGCGCGCCAGGCCGGCGAGCGCTTCGAGTGCTTGGGCGGGCAATGAGGAAATGCCGAAAACAATCACTCGGGAAGGCAGCCCTGGCGGCGCTTGCTCAAGGCTATTGATCCGTTCGATAAAGCGCTGATGCACACCGGCACGGCTTTGCGCCATGCCGGCTTCGCCCACATCCAGCAGCAGGGCGCGCCATAACTCGGCTTGCCAGCAGTTGGCGGGGTCGAGGGGTTTGGATTCGCCGCGGCCGTTACGCAGTTGATGGCGGCCGGCGGCCCAATCTTCCAGCCAGTCGGCGCGGTAGACCTGGTATTGGTCGAACAGGTCGGCCAATCGCTCGGCGAGTTGGTAGCGTTTGCGCAGGTCGGAGTCGTCCGTGAGGAAGCGCTGCAGCGGCTCGAAGTGCGGTTGATTGATCAGCTCGGGGAGCAGGCGCATCAGGCGCCAGGTCAGCGGGGCTTTATCGAGCAGGGATTTGGGCGGGATCTCGTCGCGCCCCAGGACCATGCGATAGAGCTGCCACATGAAGCTGCCGGGCAGTTGCACGTCGATCGCCGCAGCAATGCCGCAGCCACCCATGTCGTCATCTTCCGGATCTTCGGCCAGGGCCAGCTTGAGCCATTGGGCGATGCCGTTGCTCTGGACCAGGGCGATTTCATTTTCCAGAGGGGCCAGGGGATAACGGCGCATCCAACTGACCACCAGGCTGCGCAGTTCGTCCAGGCGGTTACCGTGAACCACCATGAATCCTGCGCTGAGAGGCATCGCATCCGGCATAACGGCTTCCTTGGCAAAAGCAAAATCGAGGCATGGACTTTAGCACTGAAGGCCGTCCGATGAGCCACTTGACCCTTTCCGACCGCCCAAAACAAAACCCCTGTCTGCATAAGCAAACAGGGGTTCTGGAATTTAATCTTGACGATGACCTACTCTCACATGGGGAAACCCCACACTACCATCGGCGATGCATCGTTTCACTGCTGAGTTCGGGATGGGATCAGGTGGTTCCAATGCTCTATGGTCGTCAAGAA